>Ga0209170_1000158_pt1 | contig 33988 bp, 30 predicted proteins | sample KloWWTKNB14_bulk_FD_187178 | JGI IMG/M metagenome (GOLD analysis project Ga0209170, IMG submission 187178) | Active sludge microbial communities from Klosterneuburg, Austria, studying microevolution and ecology of nitrifiers - Klosterneuburg... | ecosystem: Engineered > WWTP > Aerobic digester >...
GCGGCTTCGATGGGTGCTTACGGTGGTTAATGCCAATGATAGCATTTCTGCTATCTGTGTTATTGTTTTTCCAACGGCCAGTAATTTGAATATTTCAAACTCCCGGTTACTTAATAATTCATGGGGTTCTTTATCAGAGTCCAGATGAATCAATAATTTCTCAGCCAGTTCAGAAGTAATGTATTTTCTACCTAAAGAAATACGTTGAATTGCCGTTATCAACTCATACGGTGCCGCATTCTTATTTAAATAGCCGGATGCACCTGCTTTTAATACCCTTATTGCATACAAATCTTCTGTATAAATACTTAATATCAATACCGGTAAATTCGGCTTTATCAATTTAATCTGTATTAATGCTTCCAATCCGCTTCTGCCTGGCATATCAAGATCAGAGATTACAAGATCGAAATCGTTTTTAGATACTTCATTTATCAGTGATTCGCCATCGCCTACTTCTGTTATTTCAACGGTGGGGTATTCATCACTCAGTATTTGTATAAGACCTACACGAATAAAGCTGTGATCATCGGCCAGTATTATTTTATTCATGTAATGGATTAATTTTTTGAATCTTGTAAGGAAGTGAAACAACAACAGTTGTTCCATTTTTTATACTTGAATCTATTTTTAATGTGCCGTTTAATGACCTTGCCCTTTCATGCATACCGAGTAAACCAAATGATCCCTTATTTTGTGCAGTGGCCAAGTCAAACCCTTTTCCATCATCCACAATTTGCACATAAATCATGTCATCATCTAGCTCTAGTGAAATTAGAACTTTTTTTGCTTCTGCGTGACGGGCTACATTGGTTAATGCTTCTTGGCATATACGAAAAATACATGTTGCTAATTCCTCTTCCAGCCGGATCTCTGATTCTGCCGTATCGATAGTTACAGCAATACCCGTATTATCTGTAAACTGTTTACTATGCCACTCTAAGGCATCCAATAATCCATACTCGTCAAGAATACTCGGTTTTAGTTCATTCAATATTCTGCGAACAGATTGATTACTGCCATCTAAAAGACTGATAATATTTTTCAATTTTGTTTTAACGGGAACAGTTTCGTCTGCAATTTTTTTATCAATCCATGCTACATCCATTTTAATGGCTGTAAGTTGTTGGCCAAGGTCATCATGAATTTCTCTGCCGATCCTTCGGCGTTCTTCTTCCCGGATACTTAAAAGGTGTGCAGCCAGATCTCTTAATTGTTTATTACTCTCAATAATCTGTTCTTTGGCTATTTTTCCTTCTGTTATATTTTTTGTTACAACATAAGCTCCGGTAATTTGCTCATTGTCATTTATAACCGGATGATAATTGACCAGGAACCAACCTTCAATTTGTTCCGAAGAATGAAAATGTTCATATTCAACTGCTTCTCCGGAAAATACTTTCTTAAAGCTTTCCTCAACTGGCTCGCTGCTATTTTGAGGAATTATATCAAGTATGTTTCTTCCAACTTCTACTGATTTACCCCAACCCTTAGACAACAATTCCTTCGCTGTCCTATTCATTAGTGTAATTTGATAGTTTTTATTGATAACATAAAAAATATCAGTAATACTGGATAAAACCTGACGCAGGCTTTGCTCTGATTTAACGAGTTCTTCTTCTATTTTTACCCTTTCAGAAATATCAATTCCCACACCCATCAAACATCTCTCGCCTTCATAATTAATCATTTTTCCGGTGAAAAAATACGGTGTCTTATTCCCCCACCTATCTACAAACTTTGCCGAAACATTATCCTCACCAACCTCAAAAACATTTTTTATTTTATCTGCTACTACGTTAGCTTCTTCTTCAAAAAAATCAAGCGGATGCTTATCTACTATTTCAACTGAGTTGTATCCCGTTACTGTTTCAAAATTCTTATTCCAACGAAAATATTTTCCTTGCTGATTAAATAAATAAAAAATGCCAGGCAAACTATTTATCAGGGAGTCAGATAATTCCTTTTCATGAATCATTTCCAATTCTGCTAGTTTGCGGGCAATTATTTCTTGTTCCAGCACTTTTGTTTTTGTATCAATCGCTTGTTGTAATTGTTCATCGTTAATTGCTTTTTCAGTTTTCAGTCTTTCATATTTACTTCTGTATGTAAGTATTGAAAAAATATCCTCTTTTGTAAGTAAATCGTCATTCTCCAATGATTTTTTATCCCTATCCAGGTAACGCAGATATATCCACAAAATAGTTGCAAAGAAAATAGCAGCAATAGACTTAGCGATAAGCTGACCTACAACAACATTCTTTAACCCTGGCTTATCTCCAAAACTTCCGAGTGTAAATATTACTGCATCAAAATTCAGAACGAGCAGCATGGTTAGTAACAGTCTCGTGTATAAATTCAGCCATTTTTGTTTTATGAAGAAGTATTCGTATAAAATAACAATAATTAAAGTGTCAAACAGTAATACAATTGTGCCAATGAAAAAAATTCTAATATTAGATTTAAACTCATGCAAAGGGCCTGAAGTAATTAGGTCAGCACCTTTCATGGCCAGCGTTTGCTGGTTGGTCAGCCAGGCGAGTATTGTAAATGTTAGGTTTGCAATAATAATACCCAGAATAAACCGCTGTGTAAGAAACACCCCTTCTTTTATATAGATTAATAGAACCGTAAAAAGACTTGAGCTAAACAGAATAACAGCTCCTGGGGAAATAGTGTAAGTTCCAAAAATTTCAATATACACATTCGTTGCAAGAATGGTTTGAAAAAACTGATTAGATCCAATTAATATAAACAATGGTACCAAACCAAATATTGGCTTCAATCTGTAGAACCAAACTATTAGGCCTGCAACTAAAAGAAGCTCAGCCAAAATGGTAATAATTATTAGCATTTACGTTTTACAAATTTTAAAAATATTAATTGTAATTACACTGTTTCTCTTAGGATAAACAATTATCCTTAAGCAAACCTACATTTCCTTTTAGTGAAAAATAGAGATTGTCGAACCAGAATTCTATAAATAACTTTCAAATTACACATTTGCTTTTTAATTTTGTTACTAGAATACTACATAAATTTACCTTTCTGGAATTTATTAAAACAGGAACTATCTTGTATTATAAATTTAACCAACTCAATTCCAGATAAATAATAAATATATTTATGGAGCAAACAACTTTGGGTATTGGCACCCGTTTACAGCACACTTTGTATGGCCCCGGTGTGATTGTAGGTATTAAGTATGCTACTTACATTATTTCCTTTATCAACACTGGCATTAAAGAAATTGATAAAACAGATGATAAGCTAGATGAGATAATTCCGGAGAATGTTACCGTAGAAATTGAAACCCATTCGGAAGTTGAAAAGTCTTTACTTAAAATACTTCGTTTCTGGGGTGGCATTACAGAAAATGTGCCGCTGGGCGACAAATGGAATAAAGGAATGTTGCTGTTACAACCGGCAGACAAATTGTTAAAGCCAAAAGAAATTCCTGTTGAAGATTTTTTTCATAAGATTGTTATGCTAAGAGACCGACTAAGAGTATTGGAGCAAAACATCAACAGCAGTAAATCTTTAAGTGATGAAGAGAAAGTGAACATACAGCAATATATTACCCGTTGCTATGGATCGCTTACCACTTTTAATGTGCTTTTTAAAAACAAAGAGCAACATTTTGTAGGGGATAAGGGCGGTAAGGATGATTAAACAGTCATAAATACCGTATCTTGATTTCGCTTGTACAAAAACCATTAACCACCTACCAATGCACAGATTAGCTCCTGTTCAAACGACTCAGCGGGAAATTTTCATGGATGTTCTTCGGGGTTTCGCCATCCTCGGTATTTTCATTGCCAACTTAAACGGTTTTAGCTGGTACAATGGTTCGGCAAAAGCTACCGGCCCCTACCTGCTTCCCGGTGCTGATAACACTATGAGCTTTCTGCATCAAATGTTTATTGAAGGAAAATTCTACTCCATTTTTAGCTTATTATTTGGTTGGGGTATTGCGTTACAATTTAAAAGAGCAGAAGAAAAAGGCATCAATGCTTTGCCTACTGTAAGAAGAAGACTTTTCTTTATGCTACTGCTTGGTGCTGTGCATTTATTATTATGGCCGGGTGATATTGTTTTCTTTTATGCGATACTGGCTTTTGTTTTATTACCTCTTCGAAAATTATCCAATAAAACTTTATTAATAACAGGCTGCCTGCTTGTGCTTTCTCCCATACTATTGTACTGGTTAAAAATGACCTGGCCTGTACTTAATTATCCGGCTGACCTTGCAATAAAAACAGCTACTAAAGTTGAATCTTCTTTGTTCACTATTAAAAGTGAGCAAGATTTTTTAAATATTATGAAACATGGTAATAGCTGGTTTGAACAGGTGCAAATGAATGTTGTTGGCTTTTTTTATCGTTATAATTATTTATTCTTTGTAAGCCGTATCCCTAAAGTACTTGGTATATTTTTAATTGGATACGTTATTGGCCGCTCCGATTTTTACAAGAATATCTTACAGCATAAAAAAATAGTATACTGGGCTATAGGTATTGGGTTGGTAGTGGGCTTGCCTGCTAATTATTTCCTTGCATATTATATGAGTAACCACGGAGGAGATTACTGGCAACTAAAAACAAAAGGCTTTTATCAAACTATTTTTTATGCATTGGGTGTTGCACCGCTAGCAATGGCCTATGTTGGCTTGTTTATGCTCAGTTTTCAGAAAGTTGCTGGTAAGAAAGTATTGTCAGTTTTTGCTCCTGTTGGTAAGATGGCTTTTAGCAATTACATACTGCAAACATTGATTGGAAGTTTTGTTTTTCTCGGGCCCGGACTTGGTTACTTTGGAGAAGTAGGGCCGGTTTATTATACAATTTTTGGAGTTGTTGTTTTTATTTTCCAAATTATACTAAGCACTATTTGGCTAAAGTTTTTTAACTATGGGCCAGTGGAATGGATATGGCGAAGTGCAACGTATAAAAAATGGCAGCCATTTCTAAAAAAATAAAGGACTGTATATATTTTAATTCGTTATAGATCGGTTTCTGGCAGTATTTCCTCCCACCATTTGCAAAGCGGTTTGAATATTGTGTTTCACCCTTTCAGGAAAAACAAGCAGTGCCGACGAGTCTGTACTACCGGCATCTGAAAGTTCAAACCAATTTAATTGACAGGTCAATTTAATCTTTTAATTCAAAGATGGCTTCAATCTCAACCGCAACATTTCCAGGAAGCGAAGCTACACCCACAGCACTTCTAGCGCCTACTCCGTTTTCTTCTCCAAACACATCCCGGAACAGCTCACTGCAACCATTAATAATTACAGGATGATTGGTGTAATCTGAAGTTGCATTTACCATTCCTAATAGTTTAACTACCCGATCAATTTTATCCAGTGAACCAATTGACTCTTTAATGGCAGCCAGCATAGCCAAGCCACATTGACGGGCAGCGTCTTTTCCCTTTTCATCACTGCAATCGTCACCCAGTTTACCTGTAATTGGCGAGCCATCATTATTCACCGAAATACAACCTGATGAAAAAAGTAGATGACCCGATTGTACACAACGCTTATAAATACCTTTTGAAACAGGCAACTGAGGCAAAGAGTATCCCAGTTCAGCAATTCTATTTTCGATTGTACTACTCATATAAAAACTTTTATAATTTGAATATCAAATATATTGAACCATAAGGAACTAATGATTAATATCAGCGCATTGCAGTTTTTTGCAATCAAAATGTTTTCACAAAAAAATTATGAACTGCGTAAAGATTTGATTCATTTCCCCGCTTAACAGTCGCCTATTATTCAGTATCTTGAAGCCATGAAATGGATACTACTTTTTTTGTTTTTTCCTATCGTGGCTTCTGCACAGGACCCGATAGCTATCGGGTGTGATATATTAATTACCAATGGAAAGATCATTGATGGTACCGGCAATGGCTGGTATTATGGAAATATTGCTGTTAAAGACGGTAAGATTATCAAGATAGGAAGAGAAATAAATCCTACTGCAAAAAAAACAATTGATGCCAAAGGCCTTATTGTTGCACCGGGTTTTATAGATGTGCATACGCATCTTGAAGATGATGAAGCCAAAGACCCGAATGCTACCAGTTTTATTTTAGATGGCGTTACGACTTGTGTAACCGGCAACTGCGGTTCTTCCAATGTCAACATCAAAAAATATTTAACCTGGATCGATTCTTTAAAACTTTCTATCAATGTAGCTACGCTTATTGGTCATAACGATGTTCGCAAATCAGTTATGGGCAGAGCCAACCGTGAAGCCACCGCTGCAGAAATGAAAAGAATGGAAGACATTGTTGATAAGGCAATGAAAGACGGTGCAGTAGGCATGTCAACCGGATTGATTTATATACCCGGTACTTATACAAAAACACCGGAAATTATTTCGCTTGCAAAAGTTGTTTCAAAATATAATGGAGTATATGCAAGTCATATGCGGGATGAAGGTGATAGTGTAACACAAGCCATTGAAGAAGCAATAATAATTGGTAGAGAAGCAAAACTGCCAGTAGAAATTTCTCATTTCAAATTAAGCGGACAGCACAATTGGGGAAGAAGTAAAGAAACCATTCCAATGATCGAAGCAGCAAGAAGAGAAGGTATTGATGTAACGATTGATCAGTACCCTTACACAGCTAGTAGCACTTCCATCAGCACATTGATTCCAGATGATATTTTAGCAGACGGACAAGACTCCATCAAAGCAAGATTGCAACGACCTAATATTAGAAAATATGTTATCAACTCAATGTTGGCAAGATTGAAGAAAAGAAAGTTGAAACATTTTGGTTATGCCGTTGTTGCTAATTTTTCTCCTGATACTTCTTACAATGGTAAAAGTATTGAGCAGATCAATCTCCTGAAAGGAAGAAAGCATAAAGCAAAGGAAGAAGCATTAACTGTAATTGACATCATGATGGCAGGTGGCGCCAGTGCCGTTTTTCATGGCATGGGTGAAGAAGATGTAAAACGCATCATGCAATATCCTTTCAATATGTTTGCCAGCGATGCAAGTATAAGAGTTTTGAATGCCGGCATGCCGCATCCCAGAGGATATGGAACCAATGCAAGAGTATTGGGTAAATATGTAAGAGAAGAAAAAGTGATTTCTCTGGAAGAAGCTATACGAAGAATGACTTCTTTACCAGCACAAAAATTTCAATTGTCTGACAGAGGAATATTGAAAGAAGGAATGGCTGCCGATATCGTCATCTTTGATGAAAAAGAAGTGAAAGACATGGCCACATTCGAAAAGCCGCATGCCTTTTCAAAAGGTTTTCACTATGTAATTGTAAATGGCGTTATAACAGCAGAAAAAGAAAAACATCTTGGTGTAAGGGCTGGGAAGGCTTTATATCATATCAGCCAGTAATCTTTTCAGAATTTTATATAATATCACCAATGGTGAATGCACATTAGTGTACTCACCATTGGTGCAACGTATTAATATTTTACTATGAAAATATTTCGCATATATCTAAAACCTTTTCGCTGGTGGATTTTGCTGGCTCTTTCGCTGGCAGGTGTAGCACAGATATTATCATTATATGATCCAATCATCTTTGGAAAAATAATTGACAACTATGTCCTCAATCCTGGTAATAAAAATGAGAATGAATTAATAAAAGGAGTCTCCTTCCTTCTTATAATTGCAATCAGTATTGCACTTGCAGCAAGATTGGTATTGGTTTTTAAAGATTATGTGATGCGGCTGATCGTTCAGAAATTTGGCATGCAAATTTTTAATGATGGTTTACGTCAAACCCTACGATTACCTTATCAGGAGTTTGAAGACCAGAGTAGTGGTGAAATACTTTCAATTCTTCAAAAGGTAAGAAACGATACTGAACGATTTATCAGCTCTTTCATTAATATTCTATTCTCTTCATTTGTTGGAATTGGGTTTTTAATATGGTATGCAATAACGAAACACTGGGCACTCGTTCCTGTTTTCTTAATTGGAGTTGTTTTGTTAGGTGGTCTTACCAGTTTACTTAGCCGTTCCATAAAAACATTGCAACGTTCATTAATAAGACAGAACAGGCAAATGAGCGGCACTATTACAGAATCATTACGGAATATTGAACTCGTAAAAAGTCTTGGTCTTACTTATCCGGAAATAAGAAGACTGAAACAACACACACAAGATATTTATGATTTAGAAATGCAGAAAGTAAAGAAAGTAAGGACACTTACATTCTTTCAAGGAGCTATACTTACTGTATTAAAGCAATCCATCCTTTTTATTTTACTTTGGCTCATTTTCCGAAATGTTTTATCACCGGGTGAATTAATTTCCATGCAATTTATTTCTACGAGCATTATTGGGCCGTTGCAGGATTTGGGTAGCATCATTCTTTCTTATCGAGAAGCCGAAGCATCCTTGCAATTATTTAATGAGCTAATGCAAAAAGAGCCAGAATACCGCCCCGAGGAACCAGTGGATGTAGGTGAGATAGAGCAACTACGTTTTAACAATGTTGTTTTTAAGCATCGCAATGCACATTCAAATGCATTAGATAATATTTCTTTCGAAGCCAATATCGGTGACACTATAGCATTTGTTGGTCCTTCCGGTTCTGGAAAATCTACTCTAGTAAAATTGTTAGTTGGTCTTTACTCTCCAGTAAGTGGCGATGTTTTATACGACAATGTTTCTTCTAAAGACATCCGTTATAATCGGATGAGAAAACAATTAGGTTTTGTAACACAAGACACTCAATTATTTTCTGGAACGATACGAGAGAATATGAAGTTTGTAAAACCTGATGCGACCGATGAAGAAATAAATATTGCTTTAGAAAAAGCATCGGCCACTAATATTGTATATAGTGGCGGAAAAGGTTTAGATACTGTGTTGGGTGAAGGTGGAAAAAAAGTTTCAGGTGGAGAAAAACAACGGCTTTCCATTGCAAGAGCTTTACTGAGAAAACCAAGGTTATTAATTTTTGACGAAGCCACTTCTGCATTAGATTCATTAACCGAAGAACAAATAACAAAAACGGTGAAAGAAGTTTCTGCACTAAAGCAACAGATAACTATACTTATAGCTCACCGGCTTTCTACTATCATGCATGCAGATATTATTTATGTACTTGAAAAAGGAAAAATTACAGAACAGGGTACACACAATGAGTTGCTTGATAAAAAAGGATTGTACTTCGCAATGTGGCGGCAACAGATTGGTGAACGGAAAACAATATTGCCAGTTACTAAAGATGCAGAAAATTGATTTTGCAACAAGCCCTAAAAACTGTTTATATAAATTCTTATATATTTACTGATATAAATTTTAATGAATATGTTAACAGGAGCCATCATCGGAGGAATCGTAGGTCTTTTTATAGTTATGTTTATGTTCAATGCTAAAGAGCAACGCTATAAAAAAGTAATGAAGAGTATTACACAACCAGTTGAATATTCGGCTTTGTATCATTATGCCAGTTTTAAAAGATACAAACAATCAATAAAGTTTTTTGACTCATATGGTGTGTTATATTTAATTGGCAACACTGTTTACTATAAAACAACGCCTGAAGCAACACCAATAGATTTCAATTTGAATGAATGTGATGTGCAGCCGGAAGAAGACTGGCGGATGTTGAAATGGTTTTCCATAATAAGACCTTCCGGTGAAAAATTTTATTTTAACTCCCAAAAAATGGGATTGTTTAAAAACAACAGTGAAGAAACATTGAAAGGGCTTGCAGTTCTTCAGACAAAAAAGAATTCCTAATATTTATTTTTTCTTTTTGGGTACTTCTCTAATACGATATTCCTGTATCATTGCTGGGTTTTCTGGCGAAAGTGTAAAGTAAATTTCTATATTGATCTTTTCCCCTTCTATTATAAACGAACCCCGCAATTGATTCTCTGCTTTCATTTCTTTTATTACCAGATTCTTACCTGCTTTTGTAAACAATTCTTTTGAATATTTCTTCAATGAATCAATTGGATTATCCGGGAAAAAGTTTTCTGCAAATACGCCACTCTTCTCCGCATCTTTCCAATCAGGCAATATTAACATCAACTCATTTTTTCTTTGCTCCAATATTTTAGATGCTGGCAATTCCCTTGGTTTTAATCCGGCAATTTTTATGATTGTATCAAGTACCTTTAAATTAACGGTTCCAAAAGGTGAATACGTTCTGTTAGCAAAAGCAACAACTCCTATTCCATATTCAGGCATAATACGCCACTGACTACCAAAGCCCGGTAGGCCTCCACTGTGAGAAATATAAGTTTTGTCATCGCAGTCTTTCATCCATCCTAACCCATAAGTATAGGCAGAAGTTACGGCACAAGTTCTTCCGTCGGAAAAAGTAAAGTTGGGATTGAGTCCGTTCCAACGCCAGGGATGATGCATTTCTCTTACTGAGCTTCTTTTTATTGGACCATCGTCTTTTGCATTATTGGGTGGCCATGCTGAGAGATGTAGTGCCATATAATTTCCAAATTCGTCAATTGAACTAATCATACTGCCCATAGCACCCCAGCTTCCATCGGGAGTATCATGTAATAATTCTTCTTCATTCCATTTATTATTTAACCAGCGATACCCATGAGCCAGTTTATCGGGAGTAACATCTGCATATTCGTAAGTAGTGTATTTCATTCCTAGTGGCTCCAGAATATTTTTCTTTATATAATCCTGGAAACGCATACCCGATACTTTAGTAATAATTTTTCCTTGTAAAGCAAAACCAAGATTGCTGTATTCATAAGCAATGCCGGGAGGATTTGAAAAGGTGATTTGCTTGCCAATAAATTCCATCAGGTCTTTATCATTATCGGCCAGTTGCCGGTCGCCCCACGGATTATCTTCTGGAAAACCTGCACTGTGTGACATGAGATGACGGATGGTGATTACCGGTGCATCAGATGTTGGGTACTTCAGATTTTTTAATTCAGGAATATATAAATATGCAGGGTCATCAAGATTTAATTTTCCTTCATCCCTCAATTTTAAAATAGCCATGCAGGTAAAACTTTTACTCATGGAAGCAATGCGGAATAAAGAAGAAGTGCTGGCTAGAGTTTTCTTTGCTATATCTGTATAGCCATAACTATTTTTATACACCAGTTCTCCATCTACCACTAAACCAAATGAGATAGCGGGGAAATGATTGTCGAGAGCATGTTTTTTATAGATGCTGTCAATAACTGCATAAGCCAACTTAATCTTTTCTTTTCGATCTGCATCTGCAAACACTGCAGTTTTATAGGAACTATCAAACTGAACTGCTTCAGCTATTACATTATTTGTTGTGGGCTTACAGGAATATAAGATGCTTGCGATAACAAATACAGAAAGTACTATTCTCATATGAATTATATTATATGCTTTAAAGTTATGCAGTATTCGTTTTGTCTATAATAGATGGCTGCTTTTTGAATGGTTGTATTTTCCAATAAGTTAAACAACGCCATGCCCATTCCAATGGACCGAATCGGAAATACCGTAACCAGAGATTGCTCCAGATAATTTGCAGTAACCAAACAGCACCTACTACATAATATACTTCATACCGTTCCAGTTTTCCATACATGCCAAAACCAACTCCGTAAAAAATGATTCCGCAAATTATAGATTGGGTCAAATAATTTGTAAATGCCATTTGCCCCACAGGCCGCATCAGTTTTAATAACCAGTTAAACCAGCCGGATTTAAATAATAGCATTATAAAACCAAAGACACCCAGTGATCTTAAGGTTCTAGAGAGTGTATATAATTCCACTTGTACATTTTTAGTGTATTCATACCAATTGAAATTATACTTTATCATCGGTTGTAATCTGAACCAAGATACTATTAATCCCAAGCCGAGTCCGCCGATACAAAGTAGCCAGTAAATCTTTGAGGAAGCTTGTCCGGTAAGCACTCCTGATTTATAAAATGCCATACCTAAAAACATAAATAATGTAACATCCCAGATAGACATGTAGGTGTACTTCACAATTACATTCACATATATATTGCTGCGGTAATCATAAAGATCAGCATAGCTCCCTGTTGTTCGCAATATTGACTTTTCCATTCTCTTCATTTTCTTTTCCTTTGTGCTACTTTCTTTGAACTCAGTCATAGCGCCTAGTTCTTCTTTTTGGCGGTCAGTCAATTTTGTCTTTGTTGTATCCATTGCCGCAATCAATTCACCTTTACTGATCATTTTTTTATCTTGGTAAAAATCACGGTTATCTCTTGCTGACATTAACAAAAAGCTGATAAAGGCGCCGATTAATAATCCTTTTACCGGTAGTTTACGAAATGCAACCATGATTAATCCATAGCAGGCATAATCAAACAAAATATCGCCCCACCATAATAATACGTAGGCGTCAAATAATCCGAACACCATCAGCCATAACATGCGGCGGATAAAGTAATCCATTGGCTCGGTTCCTGTAGTCTTTTTTTGCAACCTTTCTGTAAATAAAATAATACCTGCACCAAATAACATGGAGAATATGGCTCGTTGCGTTCCTTCAGGAATTAGCTCTACCCATTGCCATATTTTAAAATTGATTGTTCCAGCCTCGTTGAGTACAGAAGGATCACCGCCAACAGCAACAGGAAGTCCAAACCCGGGAATGTTCATTAATAAGATACCGAGAATTGCAAATCCCCGAAGAGCATCAATAATAAGTATACGTTCTGATTGACGTACTGGTTCAGCCAAATTGGTTGACATGGTGGTTGGTTTTTGGTTTGAGACAATAAAAGGTAGGAGTAAAATGCTTGCAATAGGTAGGAACTACAATTTAGATAAAATTGTTCATACAAATAAAAATGCAGGCCGTGGCCTGCTTTAAAGTTTTTCTTATTTTATATGTTTATTGCTTTACAAATCCCTTCCAACCAAAATAAAGATCAGGTAAAGCCTTTGTTCAACATTGTTGTAGCTGTTTGTGTAAACTTGCCCTGCTTAAAAAGCTGCAATGCTGTTTCTCTCGTTAGTTGCTTGGTACTGTCTTCGTATAGGAAAAATATATCATTTGAATTTTCCTGTGCATGTAAGGACTGAGCTAGAAAGAAATGAAGAAGAAGTAAAAAAGAAAAATTCGTTTTAATTGTAACATGATAGGCCGAGATAATTAGAAAACGAATGGCGAGTTTTTTTTGGCTGATTTTTTTAAAAAAATACCTACTGGTAGGTATTGGCGGTACTGATTTTATTGAAGATTTTTGAAATAGTTATTTGGTTAGATTTGACTATCCAACATTTAGTGGTTTAAGAAACGAATAAAAGAGATTTACTTTTCAATTAAGAGAAAATAAAAGCTTGCTACCAAAGCTTGAAGTAGTTTTAAATATTTAATACAATAAAAATGAAGAAGTCCTTACTTATACTATGTTTATGCTTTTCCTTCTATTGCGGTATTGCACAGTCGCACAATTACAGACCCTGCTGTCGTTATAGTAAAAGTAATGTAACGAGTGAATGCACCTGCCCCGGTTGCCAAAAAGATAAAGACGATGAGATAAAAGCAGCGCAGGAAGAAACGAAACAGCAGGCCGCAAAAGCAGCGGCAGAGCAGGCAAAAAAACTGGAAGCGGATAGAAAAGCGAAAGAAGAAGCCGAGCAAAAAAAATTAGCTGACCAAAAACAAAGGGATGAGAATAAAATTGTTATAGGAAATCCAAATCCCCAAAAAGACCCGATAAATAAGCCAGTAAATAAAAAGGCTGATTTTAACGATAATACCGTTATGTTGGAATTTCAAGACTGGGAAGGAGAACGTTTATTTGGAGTGAGACAGTCTGGATTTATGGATACTTCAAGAAACCTTCTTTCTTTTGCGGGGACATCGAATAGCACATCCACTTTCTTTAATACTGGCACAAGATGTTATCATCAAAGTGTTCCTTATAATTTGGGACTGATACATATTGGATACAAATCCATAGACCTGGTTTATCCTTCTGGGAAAAAAGAATTTAATGATAATAGTATTAAGAATATTACGCATTTACGAGATGACTTTTTTTTAGTGTTAAAGGATGAGCATCATTACTTATATACTATAAAATCCAAAACGTTTATCAGATTGCCTGATGCAGAACCAACATATACAGTCAGCAGCTATACTCCTATATTTGATGAACCAAGTTATGTGATACCAGACCATGTTAGACGTAAAGGTGGTGATTACTTGAGATATATCCCCGACAATAAGGCATTAAAAGAAAAGGCTTTAAACGCTTTTCCAGATAAAGTAACTGAAGAATTGTTAAAAAACAATTCATTTTGTCTGTTGATTTCGTATGCTAATAACGCAGCTTTTGATACCCATCCCAACGCTAAGTGGTATCCCAAATTTGTGTATGTTTCAAAAGACGGTGAAATAAAAATAAAATGATGCATATTATGATCAGATATACTCTTTTACCAGTTTTTGACATTCCTTTAAAAGATTGTCATCAGTAAGAATAAATATTGAACCACGATATTTTAGCCTGTAAACATTTATTTAATTAACTATAAGAAATGAGAATATTTTTTGCTATTCTTCTATTCATTTTTTCATTTGTGCAATCAATAAATGCACAGAACATTACTTCAGCGGAGCTTTCAAAACTCTCCGCTGATATCAACGCATTACAAATAGCCACAGATGGAAAAACGTTAATTGACCCTAACAAAAACAGCAGTACTGTTATTAGTTTTCCAAAACAAAGTTTCAGTGTGCTTTTTAGTTCAGGTTTTGCCTACCGGGCAGTTTATAAAGACGATGGTACCGATCAGCTTTTTGTAACAGAAAATATAGACTTCTCTGCAACCAATAAGGTAACAGTTTTACCGGTTAACAATAAAAGCGGTGTTCAATGTATCCGTGTTTCTTTTCCCGAACCTTTGGTAACAAGAATACTGGAAAACGGAAAAGAGATAAATACCATTTCCGGCAATACATTAGATTTTTATTATGCAACTTCTGACTTAGAAAATAAAAATAAATTAAAAACGAGTTTAGAAACATTGATAAGTAAGCTTGAAAAAGACCGGTCAAAATACCACACTTTGGGAAAGGGTAAGCTTACATTACCTGATGGTCAATATGAGGGAGACTACATAGCAGGCAACAGGCGGACTAATGAGGGCACAATGGAGTATATAAATGAACCTTTGTATAAAGGCGTATGGAGATACAAAGGACAATGGAAAAATGATCGCCGCCATGGCGAGGGTTCAATTAAAAACGTCCCTTACAAAAAGGGAGATATAGTTGGAGCTGATGGTGGCATCCCCGATGAAACTTATTCCGGTAATTGGGTGAACGATGTTTTGCAGGGACCTGGTAAGTATGAAACATGGAGCTGGAAGTATGAGGGAAATTTTGTTAATGGAAAAATGGAGGGAAAGGGTACATCTACTGAAAGGTATAATAGCAAATATGTTGGCGATTGGAAGAATGGAGTAAAAGAGGGTTTTGGCATATGGTCTGACGAAAGTGGTGATTATACCTACACTGGAGAATGGAAAAACAACCAACAAGACGGGAAAGGAATTTCTGTGTCAAAAAAATATGGCATTAGAAAGGAAGGACAGTGGAAGGATGGGCGGTTGCATGGGTATGCAACTTATAAAGAGGACGATGGCGATAGTTATGAGGGCAACTGGGTAAATGGAACCAAGGAAGGAAAAGGAACCATTATTTATAAAGATGGAGGAAAATATGTAGGTGAATGGAAAAAAGGTGACAAGGATGGATACGGAATTTATACAGAGCCAGGTGGTAGCAGATATGATGGCAATTGGAGTAAGAATATGAAAGAAGGTAAAGGAACGCAGACCTACCAGAATAGTGAAAAATTTGTAGGAGAATGGCGAAATAATAAAAGATCTCAAGGATTATGTACTTGGAATAATGGGGATAGTTACTTGGGGGAATGGGTTAATGATACATTACATGGAAAAGGCACTATGATGTATGCTAATGGAGAAAAATATGTTGGCAAATGGAGTTTTGGAAGGAAAGATGGTCATGGAATTCTATATGATAAAGAAAATAAAATACTAAAGCAAGAAAATTTGAATATGGGAAAAGTGCGGGTAGATCTTCCTGATTTGCGAACAAACACTTCAGTACTTAATACAGATGAAAATTATTTCGTAAGTTATAAATTATCAGATACGAGTTTTATAGTTTATATCCGTTACAATGAAAAAGCAATTACGTCACAACCAAAAATTAAGATATTCTTTGACGTCAATGGTAATAAAAAAATTGACAATTTAGACATCGTCTACACCGATATTTTTAGAGGGTCGAGGATGTTTGCTGCATTCCTCGAAGAATCAGGTACGAAAACCGATGTTTCAAGAATTACACTTAAAAGACCCGGAGGTATGAGACTTGAGAATAGGATTTATGGGTACGAATTTTCATTAGCTGATATTAGTACAACCAAAGATATTCTATTTCAGATCATTTTTTCTGAAGAAGGAAATGGAATAAAAAAATATTATAAAACTTTGCCTGCTGGAAAAGAAGAACCCAATTTTAGCAGTAACAAAATGTATAAAGTAAAACTAAAATAATAATTTATATTGGCGGGTTAACTTTTCTTGAATAAAATGCATTGTATGTATATGCCAGCCTAAACGAAATTTTATAAAGTATACATATAATGAAAAAAATACGCAATAGCTTTCTTTTACTTTTACTGATGCCAATAATAGCTTCTACCCAAACAAAACAAAAAGCCGAAAAGGAATTTGTGGCAGAGCTAAACAGCATTTTAAAAAAATCGACCGATAATGACCACCAAAATCAAAAAGGTGTGATGACCATAGATTCTACATTTACGATAAACAAAGAAGGAATATTATCCGTAACTGTTCGTTATACGGAAGAAGATGCTGGTTTTGTAATAATAAGAAGAGAAGCACCGGTTAATAAAATATGGAGAATAGCATATGACCTTTACCTGCTATTGGAATTTAAAACTGATGAAGTGACGATGTTTAAATCGGCAACCAACAGCAATGAATTAAAGGAAGTACTAAAAACAAACTATTTGCATCTTGGAAAACCTATAAAAGACGGCTATAAACAACAGGAAAAATTACAGCAGTTGTTGAATAAGCTGTTAAAGTATTATACAAATTAAAATTATTCTATAAATACATAGTATGAAAAAACACTTTCTCATTTTTTTGCTTTGCTGCAGTACCAGTTTTTTACAGGCACAGGTGCAAACAAAAACAATTGATGCAGTTACAGATACCGCAGGTATTGCACCTCCACCTAAGCCCACTGATATTAAAGCGTTTTGCGATTGCATTGCTATAAGGGAAACTCCTGCAGCTACGGACAAAGAATACTTTGAATATGGTTTCGAAAAAAGGCTGATGGATTTCGCTGGTGCCGATGTTACCAAGGAAAGCCGGGAATCTGCCACCGCTAAAATAAGCAAGTGGTGGGATAAGTATAAAACATTGTTCCGCTGCAATTCATCCACGTTCAATGTAGAGAAAGGAAGCATTTTAAAGTTTGCAATTGTACAAGGCTTTGAACCATTTTTAGAAACAATAGTAGGCACTTATCAAATGGATATTAATTACATTGATCCCGCAGACAATAGAAATGTTTTGGATTATGTAAACGACGAATTAGCCAAAACAATAAAAACCCAAGGTGCTACTCATCCAAAAGTTAATATACTTAAAGAATATAAACAGCTGCTTGAAAATTTGGGATGTACGCCATCGAGACCTGTAAATAATTAATTTTAAATTGTAACAGTTGTTGGATAAGCTGTTGAAGTATTACCCTAATTAAAACGACTTTACATTTCAAGGAAACTTATCTACTGGTAACCTGGTTTATTGCACCATTACTCCGCATCGGTTAGCATTTTGCTCACTGCATCAATAGCTTCCCTGACGGTTATTTTCCAATACCCTGCTTTACCTTCATCAAATTCTTTTTTCCATTGTTGATAGCCTTCTTCAAATTCTGGTAATTCATTAAGGTGTTTTACAAACCCGGAAACAGAAGCTTCGATAGCGGCAGCAGAAAAAGGCATATGCCCGATATAATTACCAGAACCAATGTTGATGCTATCAATTCTTATATGAATAATGGTATCGTTTTCCAGTTCATCTATTTTTAATACAGTAAGTTTTGAGCTTTCTTCTCCGGAACGGGTATTGTATTGCCAGACTTGTGCTGGGTGAAAGAAATTTATATCGTTCATAATAGTATAATTTCTGTCACAGAAGACTCTAAATAATTTTTATTTACTGTTCTGTTATTATACGGCAGATAAAAATTAATATGATAAAAGCTTTTGAACAGTTTCATCCAGCCTTCCCTTCGCCATAAAGTTTTGTTCCAACTCTAAATTAAATGGAATAGGTGTATCTAAAGAAGCGCAACGCAGCACCGGCGCATCTAATAAACCAAAACAGTTTTCAGCAATCCAGGCTGCAATTTCTCCGCCGATGCCGCCAATCAATGTGTCTTCGTGTAATAGCAAAACTCTTCCTGTTCGTTGCACTGCTTCACGGATAGCAAAATAATCCAATGGTAATAATGTTCGTAGGTCAAGTATATCAATAGAAATTTCCGGGTGTTCGGCTGCATAATCTTCTGCCCAATGTACACCTGCGCCATACGTAATAATTGAAACTTCGTCGCCTTCTCTTACATGTCTTGCTTTACCAATTTCTATTTCATAATATTCTTCAGGTACTTCGCCACTTACAGAACGATACAATGCTTTGTGTTCAAAAAATAAAACAGGATTGGGATCATTGATGGCCGCAATCATCAATCCTTTTGCATCAATAGGAGTAGATGGATAAACAACTTTCAATCCCGGTGTTTTTACAAACCAAGCTTCATTGCTCTGGCTATGAAAAGGTCCCGCACCCACACCGCCACCTGTTGGCATACGAATTACCACATCTGCATTTTGCCCCCAGCGGTAATGAATTTTTGCCAGGTTATTGATGATCTGGTTAAAACCAACGGTTGCAAAATCTGCAAACTGCATTTCCATCATACTCTTATATCCTTCCAACGATAAACCTAAAGCTGCGCCAACAATTGCACTTTCGCACAACGGTGTATTTCTTACTCTTGCTTTTCCAAATTCTTCAACAAACCCTTCTGTAATTTTAAAAGCTCCGCCATACTCTGCAATATCTTGACCCATTAAAATCAAGTTCGGGTGTTTTTGCATGGATTGGTGAAGGCCGTCTTTTATAGCATCAATTAATCTGAGTTCCGAGGTCTGAAGTCCGAGGTCTGAATTAGACTCCGAATTATCTACGACTCTGACTTCCGTCTTCTGACCTCTGACTTCTGTTCTTGCATACACATCTTCCATCTCCGCTTCCGTATCCACCACCATCGGTTTCGAATCATAACCAATCGCCAGTTCGCTTTCTATTTTTTCTTTGAACTCTTTTCTTATAGTTGCAATCGTAGTTTCATTGAGTACATTATTCTCTAGTAGAAACTGTTCGTAGTTTTTTATCGGGTCTTTCATTTCCCATAGCTTGAACAAATCCTGCGGTACATATTTTGTTCCGCTTGCTTCTTCATGTCCTCTCATCCGAAAGGTCATACACTCAATTAAATAAGGTTTCTGATTATTGATACAATATTCTCTTACACCTTTTATTGTATCATACACTTCCAGCAAATTGTTTCCATCAATTCTTATCCCTTCCATTCCATAACCTTTGGCTTTATCAATAAGATTGATGCAGCGATACTGTTCATTTACCGGTGTGCTTAATCCATAACCATTATTCTCAATAATAAATATGACAGGCAAATCCCAAACAGCTGCTGTATTTAATGCTTCATGAAAATCTCCTTCGCTGGTTCCACCATCTCCTGTAAAAGCCAATGAAACTTTTTGTTCTTTTCTTAATTTATAAGCTAATGCCACACCATCTGCAATGGCCAGCTGCGGACCGAGATGAGAGATCATTCCACAGATATGATGCTCCCTATTACCAAAGTGAAAACTTCTTTCTCTTCCTTTGCTATAACCATCTTGTGCACCCTGCCATTGTTTGAATAATTTCTGTAACGGCATATTACGGGTAGTAAAAACGCCGAGATTTCTATGCAGCGGCATTATCCATTCATCTTCCTGTAAAGCCAGCGTAGCTCCAACAGCAATTGCTTCTTGCCCAATTCCACTAAACCATTTAGAAATTTTTCCCTGCCGCAGCAACACCAGCATTTTTTCTTCAATCATGCGGGGCCACAACAGGTTTTTATAAAAATCGATGAGCTGTTTATCAGAAAGGTCTTTACGGTCGAATATCATGTTACGAAGTTCAGGGTTTTTTCAACACAGAGGTAGAGAGAAAATTGAGTTACACAGAGTTTAATTTTCCATTAATTCGTCTACGAATTCCGTTTTTCAATAAAACAACATTAAAATTAATGAGTAGTCCAAGTTTTCTATTTGCCAATTTTAAATAGGTAACTAGTTGCGCTTCATGAACAGGCAGGATTACTTCAACTGATTTCAATTCCAGAATAATTTCATCTTCAATCAATAAATCAATTACAAACTCCTTATTTAGAATTTCCCCTTTAAAACAAACGGGAACAATAACCTGGCTTTTTACCTCTAATCCCTCTTTAACTAAAACTGATTTCAGACAAACTTCATAAACAGACTCCATCAGCCCAGGCCCAAGTTCTTTATGTACTTCAATTGCACATTTGATTATGCGTTCAGTAATTATATTAAACTCACTTTCATTTATCATTAAAAAATAATTTCCTGTTTAATATTTTTTCTTCTCTCCGTGTTCTTCTTTAACTCATCAACTCTGTGTTAAAATCTTACACCACCACCAGTTCATAGAAATCATCCGGTTGTAAATATTTTTGAGCAAGAGCTTGTAACTCTTCTGCAGAAACAGTTTTTATTGTTTCGATAGAGTCGTAAAAATATTTCTCATCCAGATTATTCAGAATAATATTTTTCCATCGGGCAATGATTTGGAAAGGGCCATCCAGATCTCCAAGAATGCTTCCCATCATATAATTTCTTACCAACAATAATTCTTCTGCATCCACAGGTTCGTCACGAAGTAATTTCATTTCTTTATACACTTCTTCAATCGTTGCTTCGCAAACATCTTTTCCTGCTTCTGTACTAACCAGCCAGCCTGATTGCTGCACATGATTGAGTAAATAGCTATGAATGCCATATGTATATCCTTTATCTTCTCTGATATTGCTCATTAACCTTGATCCAAAAAATCCACCAAACAAAGCATTTAAAATCTGTGCTTTTAAAAAATCAGGGTGATGACGATTTGGGAATGGTCTTGCAATTCTTATAGAGCCTTGTGCGCCGTCGGGATCATTAGTTATTCTTATTTTTTTCTCAGTGCCCAAAACAGGTGCTGTTTCCTTTTCAATTACGTTAGCAAAAGGAAGATCACCAAAATTTGTATTCAGCAACTGCTCCAGATTTTGTGGCAGCTTTCCAGCAACAAAAATTATCAATTTTCCTTGCTGATAATATTTTTTATAGAAATCAACTAACTCTTCTCTTTTCAATGCATCAAAATCTTCTGCACTGCTGTATTTGCCATAAGGGTGTTTCTCTCCATATAAATAAACATCAATTAATCTACCGGCCACAAAATCACTTTTTTTCAAACTTACTTTCAGCCGCTGCTTCATGTTCTGCTGGTAAATCGATAATTCTTCTTGCGGCATTACAGAATCGGTAATCAGCTCTCTTACTTTTGGAAGCAAATTATCAATATGTCTGGTTAGAGAATGTAGTGTAATAGTTGCTGTTTCATTATAGCAGGCTCTGTTTATATAAGAGCCGTAATAATCAAATTGTTCATTAATCTGAAACGCCGTCTTGGTGCTGGTTCCATTACGTAATAAAAAATTGGTAGTAGCGGCTACTAGATTTTTTTCTTCCTGTGCATTACCTGCAGAAAATATCCATTCGGTTTGTAATACTTCTTCCGCTCCTGCATCGACTGCATATACTTCTACTCCATTATCCAACACAAATTTTTGGTACGGTTTAAGATTCAACTTAAAATTTACCGCATCTACTATCGGAGGATTTTTTTTCCTGTCTAATACTTTCATTCCTTTCGTTTACTATAATTAGTTGTCAGATAAATAATAAATGGTGTTGCAGTTTTCCTTGCGGAAAATATTTCTACTTTCTTCTAAAATATCCTGTGTGGTAACAGTATTATATTTTTCCAATTCAAAGTTCATCCAGGCGGCATCGCCCAGTGTTTCATAATAAGCAAGGCTTGTTGCACGGCTCATCACACTCATGTCTTCAAACACAATCATGCTTTCTGTTTTGTTCTTTACTTTCTGTAACTCAATCTCCATCACCACTTCTTGCTTCATTTGCTCCAGCACATTCTCCACCGCTAATTCTGCCTCTTCAATTTTTACGCCTTTCACTAATTTACCATCAATGGCGAGCAGTCCATTTTCTGTACTGCCAAAGTGAAAGCATTGAATATTGCTGAACAATTGTTTCTCTTTTACCAATGTTTGGTACAATCTTGAGGAAGCTCCGCCACCAAGAATATCTGTTAACAAATCAACTATGTAGTATCTTCTGTCGAGGCGGGAAGGCATATGCCATGTTTTGTACAATGCATCTAAAGGCACTTTGGATTTTATCACCTGTTTTCTTTCTTCGTTTTGTACCGGTTCCTGTGGCAAATTTCTTTTATACTTTTCTCCTGAAGGAATATCGCCAAACCATTTTTCTGCTAGTTCTTTTACTCTTTCAACAGTTACATTTCCCGCTACACACATTACTGCATTTACCGGACGATAGTGTTTAAAGAAAAAGCCTTTCACATCTTCCAGCGTTGCATTTTCAATATGTGATAGTTCTTTTCCAATCGTCATCCACCTGTATGGATGAGTTTTATAAGCCAGTTCTCTCATCTTATGCCACACATCGCCATAAGGTTTAGTTAAGTAATGTTCTTTGAACTCTTCGCAAACAACTTTACGCTGTGTTTCCAAACTTTTTTCATCAAAGGCTAACGATAACATACGATCACTCTCCAGCCAAAAAGCAGTTTCTAAATTATCTGTAGGTAGCTGAATGTAATAATTAGTAAGATCGTTGGTGGTATAAGCGTTGTTCTCTCCGCCTGCCATTTGTAAGGGCTCATCATAATTAGGAATATTAACAGAACCACCAAACATCAGGTGTTCAAACAAATGAGCAAAGCCTGTTCTTTCAGGGTCTTCGTCTCTTGCACCAACATCATACATAATATTCAATACAGCCATTGGTGTAGAGAGATCCTGGTGTACAATAACACGAAGACCGTTACCCAATGTAAATTTTTCGAATTGTATCATTCTTTGATTTCAATAATTATTAAAGGCCGTTAAGCAATTTCAAATACTTTATATAACCGGTAAAATTATTGGAAAATTTTCTGTTAGCAAGAAGAAACTACATCAGATAATGCTTAGCACCTTGAAATCTACCTCCATTATTACACCATTGCGGCGAAAAACTACTTTTACTTTTTCATTCGGGGTCTGCAATGCTATTTTATATTGATTAAGATTTAGCGAAAAATTTTTATTAATGCCAATAACTTGATCTCCTTCTTGTAAACCGGCCGCTTCAGCCGGCGATCCTTTTGCTATATCCCCGGCAACAATGACACCGTCTATCAGGTACAGCTCAACCCCAGAATAAGAGTAATCAAACGATTCTGTAAAGTGTCGGTTGGGACTAATATAAATATCTCCTTTCTGATAATTCATTATAACATTAAAACGACGCATGATATCATTACCAATTAAACCACCCATATACGGATAAGAGGTAACATTATATTCATCATCAAAAACAAATACAGGTACTTTTCTGAATTTGTACGGTCCTACTTTCACTTCTTTTATTACAGTAAGTTCCATGTCTATTTTTCCGCCAAGCCCTTCGCCCTGCTTTACCCATTTTTTCCTTTTTTTATGTAGCAAGCTGCTATCTTCTGCAAACTCTTTTGAAAATAACATACAAAGCCCGGCTCCCAAATCGAATAAAAACCGTGAGTTTATTGTTGCATTATCTTTTACTCTTAGTGGCTGTGTTACCAGCTGGTTAAAAGATGGTCTCAATAAATAACCACCCCGGGGATAGCGAATAGTGCCATTTGTACTGAATGTAACCAGCATTTTATCATAGTCTAACTTTACGATGTAACGGCTTAGTACTGCAAATCCGATGATACCATCAATTTTTTCTCCATATACCGCTGTAAGAATTGAATAATCATTAATATGGAAATTAAGGCTGTCGACTGAAAGTCCTTTAAAGTGTAAGGACTGATTATAAAGAAAACTTACTTTACGAATTCCGGCAATACCTCTTATTGATCTTTCTGATGGCGTAGGCACTAATCCAAAATATTTTATAGTAGTTGAATCTAATGATATTCCGCTGCTGCCGGTATCAAGAATAAAATTCAGCGTATCAGGAAAGTCGGCAAATTTTGCATGAAGGATAATAATACCACCTGTTAACTGTTCAAAAGGAATATTTACCAAATCTCTTGAAGGGGGGTCAATAAATTCTTCTTGCGCAACCACAGAGGTAGCCGATAGCATTGCAATCAAAATAAACAAAACCCCGTATTGTACTTTTTTATACATATTGACAATCCTCAAGTATGACAACTATTCAAAGCAAAACGATGCAGTAAAGTCATCCTGCTCCTTTGTCGAATAGATAAATTTACTTCAGGAAATAGGTCTTTTAAAACCGTTCAACACATATTCTACTTTACAAGTGTAAATTTGCAGTATGGAATTAAATGAACTTTTAGATAAAGCCCTCGGATTGGGTTCTTTAACGCTGGAAGAAGGTGTTCAACTTTATCATCATGCCCCATTAGCGGATCTGATGTTTGTAGCTGATGAACTAAGAAAAAAACAAGTGCCGCACGGAAAAGTTACCTGGCAGATAGATCGCAATGTAAATACAACTAATGTATGTATAGCCAATTGTAAGTTTTGTAACTTCTATCGTATTCCTGGTCATGCAGAAGCATATATCACCGACATGCCTGTTTACAGAAAGAAAATTGAAGAAACACTAAAATGGGGGGGCGATCAACTGTTATTACAAGGAGGGCATCATCCGGATTTAGGATTGCAATATTATGTTGATACGTTTAGCCAGATAAAAGCTGAGTTTCCACAAATTAAATTACATACACTTGGCCCGCCTGAAATTGCACATATAACCAAGCTTGAAAAAAGCACTCATCGGGAAGTGCTGATGGCGTTGAAAGAAGCCGGCATGGATTCTTTACCTGGTGCCGGTGCTGAAATATTAACTGACAGAGTAAGACGATTAATAAGCAAAGGCAAATGTGGTGCGCAGGAATGGTTAGATATTATGCATGAAGCACATAAATTAAACATCACAACTTCTGCAACAATGATGTTTGGCCATGTGGAAACAATTGAAGAACGATTTGACCACCTCATTAAAATTAGAGAGGTGCAAAGTAAAAAGCCTGCAGATGCTAAAGGTTTCCTTGCTTTTATTCCATGGACATTTCAGGATGTAGACACACTACTTGCCAAAATAAGAGGTGTGCATAATTTAACTACACCAGAAGAATATATTAGAATGATTGCCCTAAGCCGCATTATGCTACCAAATGTAAAAAACATACAAGCCAGCTGGCTTACTGTTGGAAAACAAACTGCTGAAATATGTTTACATGCCGGTGCAAATGATTTTGGTTCTATTATGCTGGAAGAAAATGTAGTAAGTGCTGCTGGTGCGCCACATCGCTTTACGTATAAAAGTATTCAGGATGCTATTCGGGAAGCAGGTTTTGAACCACAACTGAGAAACCAGCAATATGAATGGAGAGAAATTCCTGAAACAATAGAAGAACAGGTGATTGATTATTAAATACCTGTCCCTTCCTACCCCGATAACTTCGGGCAAAAAAGGGAGACTTGGTTCTAATAGTTATTTATTTAATTGAAGTTGTCTGAAAAAAAATTATTAATCATTTTTGAAAATTATTAAAGAGTTCAATTGATAACCTCTTCGATTCACTATAGTGAACTATAATTTTCGGAATATAAAGCTCCGCCAATTGGCGGATTGGAGTATATGAAAAAAACATTTAGCTGGTTTAGAAAAGTAGCATTAGCAGAAGGAATTTCGTTTTTGGTTTTATTAGGAATTGCCATGCCGTTAAAATATTTTGCCGATATGCCAATGGCTGTAACCATAGTAGGAAGTTTGCATGGAATTCTTTTTGTAGCCTTTTTTATTTTAGCAAGAGAAGTGATGTCGGATTATAAAAAAGGTTTTAAATGGTTGGTAAAAGCAGGGTTAGCATCTTTATTACCTTTTGGTACTTTTGTTATGGATAAGGAATGGAAAAAGGAAGAAGCCGCGGCAAATACAATTTAACGTAATTTTTTACCTGCTTGCAGTACTTTTAAAAAATCTATATGAAAAAAATATTTCTTTTTGTTTTAACTGCATCTTTTTTATTCTCCTGCAAAAGCAAAGATGCCGAACAGCAAAGTAGCGATGCAGACAGTATAAATGCACCTTTCTATTGGCAAGCTTATTTAGATGATTCAACAGGACAATTAGAAGTTAGAAAAATTCCTGCCAATGATAGTTTGTCTACAACAAGTATTATAGACTTTCTAAATGCAGGTAACATAAATATCAAGTTAGAGTTTGTAAAAGTTTCTAACGATACTGTATTTGTAAGAATAGCTGATGCCATGTACCTCACACAGCAAATGGGATCTACCGGACCTAGTATTTATTTGTCGGAAGTTGTTTATAACATGACGCAGATACCAGGCATAAAAGAAGTAAATATTGACTTTGAAGAAGGAGATCATGCAACACCAGGCACTTACAACAGAACTACATTTGACAAAGAATAAAACAACCTTCTTAAAAAGAGGGCTGTTATATTCCTAAAAAATTATTTTGGAAATTTCTCAACCAGGTTCTTATTTGGTTTTACTGTTCTTAAATAGGCATAAATAGCTTTCAGGTCTGCGTCTTTCATGCCTGCAATTTCTATCACCGGCATCACTGTATTCTGATTACCCGGATCAAAATTATAAGACTCTTCTTTCAGGTATGGATGAAATTTATTTAAAAACCTTTCTTCCGTCCAGCTACCAATACCCGTTGCAGTATCAGAAGTGATATTTGCAGATTGAACTTTATTACTACCCATATTAAAAGTATAACCACCTGCATACATTCTTGACAAATCGGGTCCTTGTGGAGTAAGCGGCGAATGGCAGGTACCGCAATCGGCAATGGTAATCAGGTATTCTCCATATTTTACCATATCTCCCGTAGAAGGTTTTGTATTTCCATCAACTGAAGCCTGCAGATATTGACCGGGGTAAGCAAGAGCAATCGGCATCATCAATTGTCTTTCCGCTACTTTATTTTTTATAGGTTTAAGTGTTCTGATATAAGCAATAATGCTGAGCAGGTCTTCTTTTGCCATCCTGTTATAATTTGTATACGGCATTAATGGAAACAAAGTGTCACCGTTTTTACTGATGCCCTGTGTAATAGCCCGGAGCAATTCATCATCTGTCCAAGTGCCAATACCGGTTTCATTATCCGGAGTTATGTTTTTGCTATAGATCTTACCTGGCAATCCGAAATTTTGATCAAAGAGTTGACCACCTTTTCCCTCGGTACCATTAGTAACAGGCCCTGCATATTTTGTAAAATCCCGCTGACTGTGACAATGGATACACATTGCAACATTCGTTGCGAGGTATTTACCATGATCTAATACTTTTTGAATAGAATCAGCTGTTCCATCTTTGGCTTGTTTGTCTGAATTGTTGTTACATGAAACAAAATTAGCGGCAGCAATAATGAGAGTTACTATTGCCGACAAAGCAATAAACTTTTTCATAATTGTAGTTGTTGGTTTTTGGTTGCACAATTGGGTTGCAACAGAAAAGGTAGAATATTTTCAGAAAATCAACAAAGGATTTCTTAACGAATGAGACCTGTAGCTCCTAGTTCTTTATTAAGTATCACTACGTCAGCATTATAGCCGGGAGCAATGCGTCCTAAAAAATTACTTGATTTTATTACCTGAGCAGGATACAAACTACACATCCGCAAGGCTTCTCCTAAATCGATGCCAACATGGTTGACAAGGTTTTGCAAAGCCTTGGTCATTGTTAGTGCTGAGCCACTGAGAATATTAGCTGCTTCATATTTATCACCAGCTAATTGATGTGGATATTGACCTTCTGTTGTTTCAGTAACCGCATCTGTTATTGCAAACAATCTTTCACCCATTGCTTTTTTTGCAATTCGTATGGCTGCATAATCTACATGATAGCCATCGGGAATAATACTTGCCATCACTTTAGCATCGTTCATAGCAGCACCAACTAAACCGGGTTGTCTATGTTGCAACGGACTCATTGCATTATATAAATGTGTTACAGCTGTAATACCATTTGCAAAGCCAACTTTTGATTGTTCATAGGTCGCATTACTATGACCGGCAGAAATAATAATATCATCCAGCAAAATTCTATCAATAATTTCTTTATCACATTGCTCCGTTGCCAATGTTATTATTCGTATTACACCTTTTCCATAATTCAATAGCTCATCTACTTCTTTTAATGATGGTGCATGAATTAGTGATTCTATATGAGCTCCTCTCTTTACTGGATTGATCCACGGACCTTCAATATGTAATCCTAATATTCCTTCGCCACCTTTCTGCCAGTAATCTCTTACTGCATCTATACAATTATAAAAAACTTGCGCAGTATTTGTTGCAACGGTTGGCATACAATAAGCAGCTCCGCCTTTTTCACAATATTCTTTCAACTTAACTAATGAATCTGCTTCGGGATAAACAGCCAGCAACTTTCCATCTGCGCCATAAATCTGCAAATCAATAAAGGCTGGCGCAATAATGCATTCATCAAATTGCTCGGTAGCGATGGAAGAGGGTAGCGATTGTACAGGTACAAGTTCTTTAATCTTATTGTCCCCAATAATTACGGCATGATGGCTAAGCCAGTTGTCACCGGTAAAAATGTGGTCGGCTATATATGCTTTTAAAGTAGTTGACATTATTGCTAAAAAGAAAATGCAATATATATTATCCTTTTACAAAACGGTATACAAGCCTTTTTGTACTATCATCACTAGCAAAAGGTTTTCTTTTGGTAAAATCGAATTGGCTAAAACTAACCTCGCATTTAGAACTGAAGGACCAAAAATGAGCAAATCGCTAAGTTGTTGATGCTGATTGTTTAAGCATTAGAAGAAATAATATTTAACTAGATACGACAATTATTTATTGTTTATCAATAAATAATTATTATTTTTGAGTAATAATTAAAAATGAATTGATATGGAAATTAGAATTACTACCAGCCACATGCTTAAAGTTTTGCATGTAATTGCCTGGATCATATTTGTTGGGCTATGTATTGATGCCGGAGGTTTTCTTTCTAATGCCGTTTACGTATCGACGATAAATCCGGCATATGCAAAACATTTTTGGCTTAACAATGATTTCTCTGTTCTTTATGCATTCGACAAAGGACATTTTTTGGTGCAAACAATGCTAATCAGTATTGTGGCCATCATGAAAGCCATCATGTTTTACATGATCGTAAAGTTGCTGTACGATAAAAAACTAAACCTTGCACGGCCTTTTAATAAAGAAGTAAGGCATTTTATTTCCTTATTGTCTTACCTGTCTTTGGGTATAGGTTTGTTTGCATACGCTGGAGCAAATTATGCAGATTGGCTAATGAGGCAAGGAGTGATAATGCCCGACATAGAAAGTTTAAAATTAGGCGGTGCAGATGTGTGGCTGTTTATGGGAATTATACTTTTAGTGATTGCACAAATTTTTAAGAAAGGAATAGAAATACAAACTGAAAACGAATTAACTGTATAACCTATGCCAATAATTGTAAACCTTGATGTAATGATGGCCAGGCGAAAAATGTCGCTGAATGAGCTTTCGGAAAAAGTGGAACTTACTTTATCTAATCTTTCAATATTAAAAACAGGTAAAGCAAAAGCTATACGCTTTAGCACACTAGAAGCCATTTGCAAAGTGCTGGATTGCCAACCGGGAGATATTCTTGAATACAGCGATGATGGAAAAAATGAATAATTTTTGTAGTTTGTATTGGCGAAAGTTTTTAGGTCAAAAACAATAATTATAATTACTTGAAAATTAATCAACTAATATAAAAAGTGAAAGTTTTCATCACTTAAAACTTTCGCCTATTTTTTAGTTATAGGCTATGCAATGGACACAGTAATTATGAAACGAAATTATCTTTTCAAAGTTTGGGGTTCGACGATTATTGCTGCACCAGTTTTGATTATGCTTTTAACGTCACTTATAATGGCTAAGCAAGGAAATGGTTTAGACGGCGGAGCATTTGGATTTATTGCTTTTTCCATTGGGTATGGACTTTTGCTGTCTATCCCGACATTCTTGATTATTTACTTTTTATTTCCACAAATAAATAAAAGATTTGACAACCCAATTCATATAAAACTAATTTTGGCAGCGATTGGTATCGGCTGCATACTGTTAACTTTTTATTTTTTGTATGGCAGTGACGCTTACGATTTGAATGGAAATTATGCAGCATTAACTTTTTCGATTGTTTACACGGTTTGCTTGACAAGTTTCAGTTTCATCTATCCACTTCAATCTGACAAGCACAGCCTATAACATTGGGTTTTATGCAAGTTGGGCTTGACCTTGTAACATCAGCTATTTGCAAATCCCAGCCTCAGTTCCGGCAGACGAATATCTATCAACTTTTGTACTTAACTTCATCAACATATTTTCAATCAGCAGCGGTTATCGGCAGACGGAATACTAATTCCCAACCTGCATAAAGCCCTGCCCGTTGTCATGCAATGATTTTATACAACAAAAATCATAGACTGATGAAATACTTTTCATTTTTTTTACTCCTCTTTTTATTTACTTGCTACTATAGCTCGGCACAAAACCTGAAAAGCTATAATAATGGTTCTTTAAAATTATACTACGAGGAATATGGAGAAGGGCCTGCCCTTTACATTTTATCCGGCGGACCAGGCGAAGCACCAGATCATCCATATCGCCAGATAGTTGATAGTCTTAAATCTTCTTACACTTGTGTTCTGCTACATCAAAGAGGCGCTGGAAAGTCAAGAAATATTCCAATCAATGCCTCAACAATAACCATCAAAAATTATACAGAAGATATTGAACTTGTACGAAGGCAACGTGGCGATAAGAAAATTACTTTATTAGGAGTGTCCTGGGGAGGATTGTTAGCAATGAATTTTGCTGCAACTCACCCGGCTTCTGTTTCTAATCTCATTCTTGTATGTTCGGCGCCTCCATCCTACTCGGTTTGGAATGTACTTTATGATAATCAATATGCCAGACGTTCTAAAGCAGAGCTTGATTCGATGGATATGCTGCAAAAAGTATTCTCAACAAAAACTGAAAAGGAGTTAGACTCTCTTAAGAGAACGGATCCAACAGCTAAAGAAGTTGTTGCCTACAAAGATTTTATTGCGTTACATATTAGAGCCATGTACTATGACAGAACTAAAATTTCGCAGAAGAATTTTGATGAGCTTTTTTACAGCTTTAATTTTCAGCCAATCCCTATTATTGACAAAGAAGTTATAGAAACCAAATGGGATATTACCAATGAACTAAAAAAATTAAAAATACCTGCTCTAATTGTTTATGGAAGACAAGACGATCAGGGTGAATCAACCTTTTACTTACAAAAAGAAAGTTTACGGTTGAGTGAAACACATGTGATAGAAAAATGCGGACATGAGATTTTGGAAGAACAGCCAAATGAGTTTTTTAAGATTCTTATGGACTATCTTAAAAGAACAAGAAATTACAAATTGTAATATTGTCTAATGCCACACAAAAACTGAAGAGTAAGTATGGTGAAAAAAACAATTAGTAACTAAAAAAAAGACACAGAAAATTTTCTGTGTCTTCCAATCGATTATATACTATGCGAAATTTCAGATAGCTTATTGGCTATAAATTATGTTGTCTCCCTTTTTTATATAATAACCAGTATTCTTACCCACAGTAATATCTCCGTTTTTCCAGGTATAGTTTCCTTTCTTTCCAGTTCTTGTAAGTACGGTGCCTTCTATACTATCTAAAAACACTTCTGCTTTTTTATTGTTTTTACTAAAAATGATACAAGTTTGTTTTTGAAAGCTAGTTTCGTCTTTTACGCTTAAAAGTTTTATTTCCTGCTCAAAAACCTTGATACAGTCTTTTTTAATAAAAGAATAAGTATACCCTGCGGAAGTAATACAACCGTGTTTGGTTTTGTCGTTGCCTACCATTTGTGCTAAACTGATAGTTGAAATAGCAAAAAATAGAGTTGAGAAAAGGGTTTTTTTCATGTTCGTCGGTAATTTTTTTGTTTAAGTAAATTTATTCGAACGAATGTACTTAGAAAATCAGAAATACAGGAACTCATTCAAGAAACATTATTCAACGCTGTTTGTATTATTCGCCACTAAATACCCTTACAAATTAAAACAGCTAACAAAACAATGCTTAACATATATATGCCATATGTTATAAGTGCTTTTTAAAAATCCATTGAAAAGGGAAAAGACGTATTAACAAACAAGGCGATCCGGATAGAAAAGGTTTGTTTTACGAATATGCAGGAAGTTATTGCTCTGTAAGAATTCAAACAAACGGATAGAGAAATATGTATACTACTAGTAAACAAGCCCTCATTTCTCTTTCTCTAACATAGCCACTACCAAATTTGTTTCAAACCCTTTTGTAATCAAGTAATCCATCGTTTTCTTTTTGCGAACAAGGTATTGATCTGCCTTGAGGGCCGCATATTTTTCTTTGGCAAGTTTGTTCAGCAGTTTCATATAATCTTCTTCGCTTATCTGCTTCATTGCTTTTTTAATACAGTATTCGCTTACCTGTTTTTGCTTTAGTGCATATTTAATTTTTACCCTACCCCAACTGTTGATGCGGAATTTTCCGCCGGTATAGGCAATGGCAAACCGTTCTTCGTTCAGGTAATTCTCTTCTATTAATGCAGCGATAATCTCATCATGTTCTTTTTTCCAAACACCGAGCTTGTATAGTTTTTCCTTTACATCGTTGTGGCACCGTTCCTGGTAAGCACAATAATGTTTTAATTTTTGCAGGGCTTGTTCTTTGGTAAGATATTTTTTATACATCAATGTATTTATTCTTCGAGCCGGTCCACACAACTGTATTCGCTTTTCAAAAAGTCATCGTAGTAATCTGCTTTTTGAAAAAGATTGCGAAAAGCAGCTGCGCCATTTTCTACCGTCATATCCAGATCATAAACAATACGGCTTAAAATAATATTTTGCTTCACACAACTAAGCACCAAGCCGTGGGTTCTAAAATTTTCTTGCAATAAAAACTCGTACAGCGGTTTTATTTTTGTTGCATCAGCTGGTAGTTGACAGAGATATGCATCGCCTGCCACAAAAAAGTTTTCGGCATTATAAGTAATCTTAATTTTTGCAGACCCTTCTTTTACACTCCACATATTTACACCTTCTCTGGCCAGCCGCACATCTTTACCCAATTCTTTTAAAATGGATTCAATTGTTTTAGCAGTACCTACTGGTTCTATTTCCTTTTCCGGTATTTCGGGAAGTTGTATTTCGGTGCCGCAACTAGGGCAGTACTTTTTAGAGTCAATATTTGCTGTTGTAACAAGATAATCGCAACTAAAGCACCGTGCAGTAGCCAGTCCTTTGTTGGGTAAATAAAGTTTTAATGCTTCTCTTAAATAACTTACAGGCAATGCAAAACCAAGATTATCGCCGCCACGAATAATAAAAGAATTGACTCCGATTACTTCGCCGTTCATATTTACCAAAGGACCACC
>Ga0209170_1000159_pt1 | contig 33946 bp, 24 predicted proteins | sample KloWWTKNB14_bulk_FD_187178 | JGI IMG/M metagenome (GOLD analysis project Ga0209170, IMG submission 187178) | Active sludge microbial communities from Klosterneuburg, Austria, studying microevolution and ecology of nitrifiers - Klosterneuburg... | ecosystem: Engineered > WWTP > Aerobic digester >...
CCGAGAGCCAAGGCATTGCACACGAAAGCCTGAACCGCTTCTGGGTAACTGACGGTTACAATGGCGACGTGACAATGAACGATTTCCGCAACGATCATGGTCCGGGAGCGGATGATCATGTGGATGGCATCATTAAGCGCTACCAGGAATTCTCCATCACCAAAGATCCGAACGATCATATCGTGAGCCACTTGGTGCTGGACAAACCAACAGGCTTGCTCTATGTGGTGGACCACGGCGCGCAACGCGTTATGCGCATCGACATCAACACGGGCACTACCGGACCTGCACCCACGTGGCCACCGGCCGGTGCGTATGAGAACTATGCCGAATACCGCACCGTGGTGAATTATGATTGGGATGAGGTGATCAGCACCGGTCTTGTGGAACCCGCAGGGATCGACGTTATCGGGGATCGGTTGCTCGTCTCTGACCACAGCAACGGCGCCATCATCATCTATGACATCAGTGCCATGCCGATCGTTGAACTCGGCCGCATCCAGACGAACATGCCCGGCATCATGGGCATTGTTGTTGGCCCCAACGGTAAGATCTGGGCAGTGAATGCCACCACGAGCCAACTGCTCATGATCGAACCGGATGCTTTTGCTGGCATACCGGAACGCACCACCACGCAGCAGCTCAACGCCTACCCGAATCCCGCGACGGACCGTGTGCAGGTTTCACTGGAGAACTACACTGGTGGCACCGTGCGCTTTGACTTGCTGGATGCCGCTGGCCGCTTGGTGCAGACCGTTACCACAACGAACAGCAGCCATACGTTATCGGTGGCCGGCCTGCCCGCAGGACCGTACCAATTGCGCGCAACATTGGCCGATGGCCAACTCATGCACCACCGCTTGATGGTAACACGCTAAGCACATAATCCGGAACACAACCTACAGCAACCCAAGTACGACCGCTACTTTGTAATGGGCGTCCTTGGGTTTTGTGGTTCCTTACACCCCAACTTCATTCCTATTTCCCATGAGAACAACACTTACACTACTTGCTGCATTTCCTTTCGCCTTACTCGCACAGACCAACTGGGACGTTGAAGTGGGTGGATCGTTACTACAACCGAACAACTTGCCCTTTTATGACCCTATGGAACTGGTGATCAACGTCGGTGATATGGTAACGTGGAACAACAATGAAGGATCGCACAATGTTTACGCCATGCCGGACATGTTCCCTGACAATCCCGAAGCATTCAGTAGCGGTTCTCCTGCACAGGCGCCATGGACATTCCAGCATACGTTCAACATACCTGGGGTCTACATGTACCATTGTACCGTAACATTCCAAGGTCAATCCCATAGCACCACACAACACGGCATGATCACTGTTCTTGATGCCAATGGTATCGATGAACAGACACCATGGGGTGAATTGTCGATCTATCCAGTGCCTGCTCAGGACCAATTGAACCTTAGAGTTCCCACTTCGACACGATTGACCATGGAAGTATTGAAGAGCAACGGTAGTTTGCAGCAAGCACGTTCGGTGTTCCTGAATGGGATCGTACAAGTGGATGTTTCAGATTGGAATGCGGGCTTGTATCTAGTGCGCTTGATGGATGACAACGGCGCACAGGTCGTTCGCTCATTCGTAGTCGACTAACCGCACACTGCATGTACTGAAGAACGGCGAGCTTGGCTCGCCGTTCTTGTTGTTAGGGCTTCACTATTTTCGCATTGCGAACACTTCCGCTCTCGTGCATTGCGCGGAATAGGTATAGACCGGTTGCTTGTTCGTTGAGGTCCACTATCACTTGTTCATTACGGGTCTGCATGGATCGCATGTGCCTGCCCGATGCATCCAGTATACTGAGCGTCCACATTCCGGTCTCTGGAAAGCGGACCTCCCATTGGTATCCATTGCCAAGTGGGTGCACTACAAGATCAGGTTGTTCAAGAGCATTTGTATTTTCCTCTACCCCCACCGGATCACTGCAATTCGCTACGGCATCTCCACCGATCCATTGGGCTACGCTTTTGTAAAAGGGCTGACCATCCACATACCAAATACCGCCAACAACATACAGGCTGTCTTGCCAAATGGTCATGTCCAGCAAGGTGGTAATGTCAGAGAACTGGCCCGAAAACTGGCCGGGTAATGCACACCATTGCGAACCGGTCCACTTGGCGATTCCATCGCATATCACCCCACCGCAATTGTTAAAAAGCCCGCAGACGTAAAGTTCATCGTGCCACCACTCCAGATCCAATGCTGCTGCGCTGTTGGGTAACGTATACTCCAATCCACCACCCATGTTGTTCCACGTAGTACCATCGAACGAAGCTACCAAATTGCCCGGAGCACCATCACTTATATGAAATGCTCCGGCAACGTATAATATGCCGTTGCGGATCAAGATCTCTTTGATCGGATTCTGAGTTCCCCATTCAGGTATATACTCCCAATTCGTTCCATTGTGCCGAATGAAACTGACATAGCCGCTACCAATTGGGTCATAAAAACTACCCGTTACATACGTATACCCTTGGTAGTCGAAAACGGTACCCACATAATTGAGCGGATCTGGAGGCACCTCGTTGAACGGTTCCCAAATATGGAACGAACCACCATCATACCGGAATATGCAACTTTGGGGATACCCACAAATGGTACTCGTATACCCTGTTGCATACAACGTATTTTGCGGTTCTTTTGGGACCAGCGTTGCTAACCCGCTTGAATTAGCATTAAGGCATTCAAGTGCTTCCCAGCGCTGTGTTGGTTCATTCAATCGAGCAAAGGAACGATTGACTTCGTTCTGGTCGGTAAAAAAACCAAAGCCACCACAAGCGTACAATTTATCCTGAAAACGAAGGAACCAATAGGTTTGTTGTTGACCGCTGGTTGGCAAAGAGCCGCCATCCTGTATACGATGTGCAAGACTATCCCACCGCGTTCCATTCCACGCAGCTTGGCCCATTACGATAACGGTATCTTCCACATTCTTCATAAAGGTGAATGTGCCCCCAGCCAAAAGGCGCTGGGAAACACTATCACCATATATGGTTTGGATCTGAGTAGCAGCAATAGGTCCTCTTCCTAAAGGCTTCCAGTATTGTGCAGCGCATGCGGTTGAGAACGTTATCAATGCAATGGCCGTGATCAACTTCATTTTGCTATGCACTAAACCGCGGCATCGTCTTCCACCGTACGGTGCAGACCATGCGCTACCAACGCACAAGATACCGGTATTCCTGGTTCGGTGTGAAACTTGCTGAACAACGATGCACCCCCCACAACGCAAAAAACCCCGGCACACTGGCCGGGGTTCTTTATACTGTACGTAGAAGGTATTCCTGCTCCCCGCTCGTGGGAGGGCGCGGGTGGCTTATGCAGCGCGGCCCAGAACGATATCGCTCGGCAAACCCTCGCTTGTCTTACCAACACCGATCACGCGGAACCAACATGCCTCGTAAGGCTGTAGGCCGGTGATCTCCAAGCGCAACCGAGAGGTCAAGCCCACTGGTACCCACGTGGTCTCACCTGCGGTAGGGTCGCTCATGGCCCGCTCCGTGCGGTACATGCGGGCCCCTTCCGCTTTGTTATGGCGGATCTTCACCACACCCGTAACATCGGTGGCGGTCGCCTCTACATTGCGGGGCACTGCTACCATGTTAATAGGCTCCGGCTGTTTGGCCAGCGGGAAACCGCTCGCGGCCAGATCCGCAGCGTTACCACGGCAGACCAACCGTACGTAATCCGCTGTAAGGCGCAGCACGTCCTGCGCTTCCAGCACTTTAGCATCCCGCACCTTGCGGGTTACAATGCTACCACCGGTAGCAGCTTCGATAGCAGCCCTGAGCTCGTCGCTCAAGTTTTGCATATCCACCACCGTTACCGGAGGTGCAGAGAACAGGGTACTTCCCGTGAATTTTGCGATAACGTTGTCCAAAAATGCGAGCAATGCTACCGGTATTAACCTCGAAAGGCCCATTTTGATATTGTTTCTCATCTTACATCGACCGTGTGTCTCCGTGGTCGCCCGGGGGTTGTTAGTGACACATGGCCTTTAACCTCAGCGGCCTGTTTTAAGTTCCGGAATATGGAGGATGTCCATACGTTATGGGATCCTTCCATTATTTATGGATAATATCCATAAATACATTCCCTAATGACCGTGATAGTAGTATGTGCTGTGCTGAATTACCACATCTTACACGTATACCATACTATGAGGTCAGTCGTTCGAGCCTGCGCTGCGCATCCTATATTCACGGTAGTACGGCCGTTATGTATCACCATGATGGCCGTTGTGTACCATCAGGACGGCCGTTGTGTAGCACCATGATGGCCATTGTGTACCACCATGACGGCCGTTGTGTACCACCAGGACGGCCGTTGTGCACCACCAGGACGGCCGTTGTGCACCACCAGGACGGCCGTTGTGTACCATCAGGACGGTCGTTGTGTACCACCATAACGGCCGTTGTGTACCATCAAGACGGTCGTTGTGTACCACCATAACGGCCGTTGTGTACCACCAGGACGGCCGTTGTGTAGCACCATGATGGCCGTTGTGTACCACCAGGACGGCCGTTGTGTAGCACCATGATGGCCGTTGTGCACCACCATGACGGCCGTTGTGTACCATCAAGACGGTCGTTGTATCGCGCCAGGTCGATCGTTGTATCCCACCAGGACGACCGTTGTATCACAACAAGTCGATCGTTGTATGGCACCAGATCGATCGTTGTGTTCCATGTGCATGGCTGACCGGTAGCACCATATCATGCGCTTTACCATAGACCCCGTGGTTGCACACGCACCACGCACGGGGGGTGCCATTGGTCCGTTAAGGCCACTACCTACACGAAGTACGGTTCAACACCACGGCATACCAAAACACACTATACTCTGTGTATATGATCCATAGTACCGACTATGCGCCTTTTTAACAATGTATTGATCGTATCCTTTTATTTTGTGCAGGATCCGTGTTATTGAACGTTCGCCATATTTGTACTACACCATTTTATTCAGTCAACTCTCCCAAGAATGACAGATGTAGAAATAGGCAAACGCCTGTGCACCATTCGCAAGGTCCGTGGTTGGACCCAACAACGCTTAAGCGGTTTCGTATTCGGTGAGCAGACCAAGATCCACGGCTGGGAATATGGGCACCATTCCATACATGCCTCGGAAATGGCCCTACTCGCCATTGCCTTGTGCTTTTCGCTGGATGTCTTCTTCCGCAGCGGCCCCTTTGATATTACCGCCTGCCTGCTACCCATGCCGCCGGAAACTGAGGTGCCGGCTGCGGAGTGATACGTAAGCGCTTTTCGAAGGGCAACCCCGCTCTTTGGTGTTGTGCGCGTCATAAAAACGCAGCATATGGGCCTTGCATTGGGCTGGGTGGGCTATGTTTACGGACGTGATGACGAAAATTGCTGAGAAGCCCAAGCCGAAAGGCAAAGACGCCAAAGAACCAAAAGCCACTGGGCACGCCACGCTTCAGCGTGGCTCTTCTTCCACCGCTTTTGAACAGGCGTTCAAGAACATCGACGATGCCTTGTGGAAAGACCCCGGCTGCACCAGCGAACTGGACTACACCGAGCAGACCAGTTGGATCCTCTTCCTGAAATACCTCGAAGACCTGGAGACCGTGAAGCAGATGGATGCCGAGTTGCAAGGCAAGAAGTATGTGCCCATCATTGAATCGAACTACAGGTGGCCGGTGTGGGCTTGCCCCAAGAAGCAGAAAGGGGACAGTGAGCTTGTCGAACTGGACCACCACAAGGCACTAAGCGGAAAGGACCTTGTGGAGTTCGTAAACCAGCAGCTCTTCCCGTACCTCAAAGGCTTCAAACAAAAAGCTACCGGACCCAACACCATCGAATACAAGATCGGCGAGATCTTTTCGGAGATCAACAACAAGGTGCAGAGCGGCTATACCCTGCGCGATGTGCTGGACCATGTGGATGCCCTGCACTTCCGGAGCCAAGAGGAGAAGCATGAACTGAGCCACCTCTACGAGGCCAAGATCAAGAACATGGGCAATGCGGGGCGTAACGGTGGTGAGTATTACACGCCGCGCCCATTGATCAAAGCCATTGTGCAAGTGGTGGACCCCCAAGTGGGCGAAACCGTGTACGACGGTGCCGTGGGCAGTGCGGGCTTCTTATGCGAGGCCTTCAACCACATGAGCGAACGTGCCAAAAGCACCAGCGCGCACAAGACCTTGCAGGAAAAAACCTTTTACGGCAAGGAGAAAAAGAGCTTGGCCTACGTGATCGGCATCATGAACATGATCCTGCACGGCATTGAAGCGCCCAACATCATCCACACCAACACGCTGGCGGAGAACCTGCAGGACATACAACCGAAGGACCAATACGATGTGGTGCTGGCCAACCCGCCCTTCGGCGGCAAGGAGCGCCCGGAGGTGCAGCAGAATTTCCCGGTAAAGACCGGCGAAACGGCCTTCCTCTTTTTGCAACACTTCATCAAAAGCTTGAAGGCAGGTGGCCGCGCAGGCATCGTAATAAAGAACACCTTCTTGAGCAATACCGACAACGCCAGCATTAGCCTGCGCCGCAAGTTGCTTGAGGATTGCGACCTGCACACCATTCTGGATATGCCCGGTGGCACCTTTTTGGGCGCTGGCGTAAAGACTGTTGTGCTCTTCTTTGAAAAAGGACGCAAAACGCGCAAGACCTGGTATTACCAAATGGACCCCGGCCGCAACATGGGTAAGACCAACCCGCTGAACGAAGCGGACATGGCCGAGTTCGTGAAGTTGGCGAAGACCAAGGCGGAGAGCGCCAAGAGTTGGAGCGTGAATGTTGCCGATGTGAACACGGAGAACTATGACCTGAGTGCGAAGAACCCGAACCGGGCGGAGGAAGCTCCGCTGCGCGAACCGAAGACCATCCTCAAAGAAATGCGGGAATTGGATGTGAAGACGAAGGGATTGTTGGATAACATCATGGCTTTGTTGACATGAATTGGCCTATCAAGCGGTTGGATGAACTGATGTCTATTGAACGTGGTGGTTCACCACGACCTATTCAACAGTATATCACCGATAAGCCCAATGGGCTGAATTGGATTAAGATTGGAGACGCGACTCTTTCCGGGAAATATATTTATGAAACCAAGGAAAAAATTCGTCCTGAGGGCTTGAAGAAGTCACGATTTGTAGAAAAGGGTGATTTCTTGCTGTCGAACTCTATGAGTTTTGGTCGACCATACATCATGGGTACGTCAGGATGCATTCATGACGGTTGGCTTGTTTTGAAGGATACCAGCGGACTCTTAGACAAGGATTATCTCTACTACGCGCTTAGTTCACCTGTAGTATTCGAGCAATTCGATCAATTGGCTGCCGGGTCCACTGTGAGGAATTTGAACACTAGGCTGGTCGCAGGTGTGACTATCCCTGTTCCTTCTAAAACCGAACAGCAGCGGATCGTAAAGAAGTTGGATGCGGCCTTTGCGGCGCTGTCGGAGGCGCAGGCGCTTGTAGAACGCAACCGGGCCAACGCGCGGGAGCTTTTCGAGAGTTATTTGAATGGGGTGTTTGAGGGGAAGGGGGGTTGGGAGGCTAAAACCTTAGGAGAGCTTGGAAAGATTTCCATGTGCAAAAGGATCATGAAGCATGAGACGTCGCCTGCTGGCGACATCCCGTTCTATAAGATCGGAACTTTCGGCAAGGCACCTGATGCGTTCATCCCGAAAGAGATTTATCAGGAGTTCAAGAAGAAGTACCCATACCCTAAGAAAGGGGATGTACTGATCTCAGCTTCGGGCACTATTGGTCGAGGAGTGGTCTTCAATGGCCAGCCTGCTTATTTCCAAGACTCAAACATCGTTTGGATCGACAACAACGAGGAACAGGTGCTGAACGAGTACCTCTACCAGTTCTACAAGGTCTGTGATTGGAACCCATCCAAAGGAGCTACGATCTCAAGGCTGTACAATGATGACCTGCGCAGGATCAAGATCTCATTCCCCTCTGTTCACGAGCAAAAGAAGCTAGTGGCACATATGGTAGAATTGGATGCGCAGACACAGGTACTCGAAACCACATACGATCAGAAGCTCAGCGAGCTGGAAGAATTGAAGAAAAGCATATTGGGTGCGGCTTTTAACGGACAACTATAGCGATGCACTTCTTTTACATAGACGAAGCTGGATGCAACCTGAGGGACCTAGACAACCCAGAATCACCCATTTTTACATTGGGCGGCATTGTTGTGAAGGACAAGGGGTGGAATACCACCCATGCAGAGTTCGAGCGGATCATTTCGCACTATTTCAACGATCAAGTACCTGATGATTTTGAGTTGCACTCGCACGAATTATTGTCGCCTAATGGAAGTGGTCCTTTTTTGGATCATCCAAGAGAGCGGCGCTGCCAACTTGCCGTTGACCTCTTGGAACTCTTGCAGGAGCGAGGTCATCAAGTGTTTCTCCTTGCCATTGATAAGAGCAAGATGAAAGCCGCTGATACCTCCGGCATTAAGGGGAAGGAGCACATAGAACTTACAACACCTTATTTGCTTTGTTACGACAATGCCATCACACTGATTGAGAAGTACACGAAGGAAAAGCTTGGCAGTACGGCGAGGGCCATGGTTATCATCGACCAGAAGGATGCATTGCGCCGTGAAATTGAAGCCCATACGAAACTTCGCCGGTTTCATAAGGTAGCGATCCGCAGGATAAAATGGATTGCAGAGTTCAGCTATCCCGTCGACTCGAAAAAGAACCCAATGGTGCAGCTTTCAGATCTGGTTTGCTTCACCGCGAAGAAGTATCTAGGCATTGAGAATGGGTACTATGATAATTACCGTCCTGAAGCGAAGAATTTCTACCGCCAGCTATACTCGATTCTCGACGAAAGGAAGATCCGACAAGGCCATGTACCGGAGGAAGGACGATATGCTGAGGAGTTCAATATGTACATGGGTTATGTGAGCTCTAAACCAAAGACCGGTTGGAAAACACGACTATATGTGTAGTGCCGGATAGAGATGAACGAAGCCGAAACCAATACCGAACCGCCAACATCGCATCTTTGAAGTGCCATGAAAACCGCCAAGGAACTCTTCGATGAACTGAATGCACAGGACGAATCCACCGAGGTGGAGGCGAAGGGTGCGGGGCCGATCAACCGTTCAGTGATGGAAAGCGTATGCGCGTTCTGCAACGAACCGGGTCTGGGAGGCGGCTACATTCTGATCGGTGCTGACAAGGATGAAAGCGATCTCTTCCCCTACTACACAGCCGAAGATGTGGGGGATACGGACAAGCTTCAAAGTGATCTGGCCACGCAATGCGCAGGTATCTTCAACCTGCCGGTGCGGCCGCGCATGGTGGTGGAGCAGGTTAATGGGATGAATGTGCTGGTGGTACACGTGCACGAATTGCCCACCGGCCAGAAACCCCTGCACTTCAAGAACGAGGGCTTGCCAAAAGGGGCGTACAGGCGTATCGGCCCTACCGACCATCGGTGCACAGAAGATGACATGCCGCTGTTCTACTCGGACCGCGATACATATGATCGCACGGTGCTCAATCGCACGAATCTGAAGGACATCGACACGAATGCACTGAGCCTGTATCGCACCTTGCGCGGTCGTGTGAATCCCGCAGCCGAGGAACTGGCGCTGGAGGATGCCGAACTGCTCTTGAGCCTGGGCTGCTTGGACCCCGTGAGCCGCGAACAACTGACCGTTGCTGGTCTGCTTCTTTTCGGCAGCAGTGCTGCCTTGCGTCGTGAAATGCCGATGGTGCGTGCGGATTACATTCGTGTGCCTGGCACAGAATGGGTGCAAGATCCGGATGAACGCTTTCGATCGGTGGATATGCGTGGCCCATTGGTCAGCATGGTCTACAGGCTGGTGGATGCCATCTTCGCTGACCTGCCCAGAGGCTTCAGGCTGGAGGAGGGGCAGGTGCAAGCAGATAGTACCGGCTTGCCTGTGAAAGCCCTGCGCGAAGCCGTGGTGAACGCATTGATGCACCGCAGCTACCGGGTGCATAGCCCCGTGCAGGTGATCCGCTACGATAACCGGATCGAGATCCGCAATCCGGGCTACTCGCTCAAGTCCGAAGACCTCCTTGGCAGCCCCGGATCCGAGCAACGGAATCCGAACATCGCGGCTGTCTTTCACGAGACCAACTTGGCAGAGACCAAGGGTACGGGGATCCGCGCCATGCGTGGCCTCTTGGAACAAGCCCATCTGGCACCTCCGACGTTCGAGAGCGATCGCGCCGGGAATGTGTTCACCACGCGCTTGCTGCTCCACCACTTCCTCAGCGAAGAGGATCTTGTTTGGTTGAACTCGTTCGACCACTTCGACCTGAACGACAACCAGAAGCGTGGTTTGATCATGTTGCGCGAATTGGGCGCCATAGACAACCTGAGCTACAGGCAGCAGTCAGGCACCGATACCCTGACGGCCAGCCAGGAACTCCGAGCAATGCGCGACTCGGGCTTGCTGGAAATGAAAGGGAAGGGCAGCAAGACCCATTACGTACCCGGCCAGTTGGTGACGGCCACCGAAGCCCAGACTGGGCCCGATGGCGCCCCCCCAACTGTCCCGCCCCAGCTCCGTGTGGTGAAGACCATGGGGGACAAGGGAAACACTCAACCTCTCAGAGAAAACACACAACCTCTCGGAGAAAACACACAACCTCTCGAAGAAAACACACAACCTCCACCAGGTGACCCCGAGCATGAGAGCGCCGACGATAAGGCTCGCTTTGAGCAGGCGCTCACCCAGTTACCACAACACCTGCAGGATGAGGTACAGGCGCTACGGCGCCGGGTGACAGATCATGATCGTTTGGACAGATTGATCGTCGCGCTTTGCCAGAATGGCCCTTGCACCAAGGACGACCTAGCGCTACTACTTGGTAAGCGGGAAGACTACCTGCGCACCAAATACATCAATGGTCTTCTTCGCGACGGACGACTGAACTACCTCTATCCCGAGGTGCTGAACCACCCGCAGCAAGCATACGTGGCCACAGGAAAATGAACGAAGCCGAAACACGCGCCGAACTCATCGATCCTGCATTATTAGCGGCGGGTTGGGGCGTGGTGGCGGGCAGCCGCGTGCGCAGGGAGTACCCCATTACATTGGGCCGGTTACAGGGTGCCGCAGGTAAGCGCAACAAAGCGGATGTAGCCGATTACATATTGGAATACAAGGGCCGTAAGTTGGCCGTGGTAGAGGCCAAGAAAGTTTCGCTTGCAGTTACCCAAGGGTTGGGCCAAGCAAAACAGTATGCCGATAAAATGCAGATACGGCATGCATACTGCACCAACGGCAAAGGCATCTATGTGGTAGACATGCTGCATGGCCGCGAAGGGGATATCGCTGCTTGGCCAACACCGGATGAGTTGTGGAAACTTGCGGAGATAGCGGCGCCTCTGCATGGCAATGCAGCCGCGCTAAAGCGTGGTGGGCCCAGTGTTAATTGGATGGAACGTTTCGGCGCCGTGCCCTTCGAGGATAAGAGCGGATCCTGGACGCCACGGTATTATCAGGACCTAGCGATCCAGCACGTGCTGGATAAAATTGCGACAGGGCAGGATCGCATTTTGCTCACCCTCGCCACCGGCACGGGTAAAACGGCAATCGCGTTCCAGATCGCGTGGAAGCTGTTCGAAGCCCGCTGGAATTTGGGTCGAGAGGGTGAACGACGTCCGCGCATTCTGTTTTTGGCCGACCGGAACATCTTGGCCAACCAAGCCTTCAATTCATTCAGTGCATTTCCGGAAGATGCATTGGTGCGTATCGCACCTTCGAGCATCAAGAAAAAGGGGAAGGTGCCTACCAACGGCAGCATCTTCTTCACCATATTCCAAACGTTCATGTCCGGCCCGGATGAAACGCCCTACTTCGGGGAATATCCCGCCAACTTTTTCGATCTGATCATCATCGACGAGTGCCACCGCGGTGGTGCCAACGATGAAAGCACATGGCGCGAAATTCTTACCTATTTCAAACCGGCAGTGCAGCTGGGCCTCACAGCAACGCCCAAGCGCAACCAGAACGTGGATACGTACAAGTATTTCGGTGATCCGGTGTATGTGTATTCGTTGAAGGAAGGGATCAATGATGGTTACCTAACGCCGTTCAAAGTGCGGCAGATCGCAACCACGTTGGATGAATACACCTACACGAATGATGATGGCGTGGTGGAAGGTGAAGCAGAACAAGGGCGCACGTACAGCGAAGCGGATTTCAACAAGATCATCGAGATCAAAGAGCGGGAAGCGTATCGCGTAAAGACCTTCATGGACATGATCGACCAGCGGCAGAAAACGTTGGTGTTCTGTGCCACACAATTGCACGCCTTGGCGGTCCGCGATCTGATCAACCAATACAAGACCAGCCCGGATCCCAACTATTGCCAACGTGTAACAGCGGATGATGGCAAGATCGGCGAACAACACCTGCGCGATTTTCAGGACAACGAACACACCATCCCCACGATCCTCACCACCAGTCAAAAACTGAGCACCGGTGTCGATGCCCGTAACATCCGCAACATCGTATTGATGCGGCCGGTGAACAGCATGATCGAGTTCAAACAGATCGTTGGTCGCGGTACGCGCTTGTATGATGGCAAGGACTATTTCACAATCTACGATTTCGTAAAAGCGCACCAACATTTCCAAGATCCAGAATGGGATGGCGAACCGCTGGATCCGGGGCCACCACCTGTACCAAAGATCAAGCCGCCTTACCCTGAACCGGAAGGCGGTCCCGGAGTAAGTGAACCACCCGAAGACCAACCGCGCAAGATCCTACGCGTGAAACTTGCAGATGGTAAGGAGCGGCTGATCCAGCACACATCGAAGACAACGTTCTGGAGTCCGGATGGTACACCGATCAGTGCACCGGAATTCATCAAGTTGTTATTTGGCGAATTGCCGCAATTGTTCAAGAACGAAGATGATCTGCGCGCGTTGTGGAGCAGGCCGGATACCCGCAGGAAGCTATTGGAAGAATTAGGGGAGAAGGGCTTTTCAATGAACCAATTGGAAGACCTGCAACGCTTGATCGATGCCGAGAAAAGCGACCTCTTCGATGTGCTCGCCTACGTGGCCTACAACAACGCCACCCAACTGCGCAGCGAACGCGCAAACGCAGCCCGTGATCACTTCGATACATACGCCGACAAGCAACGTGCCTTCCTCGATTTCGTCTTGGGCCATTATGTGCGGGATGGCGTAAAGGAACTGGACCAAGAGAACCTTCCGCAACTCCTCCTGCTCAAATACAAGTCGCTACCCGATGCCACAAAAGAGCTCGGCGACATCGCCGCCATCCGCGAAACCTTCTTCGGGTTTCAGCAGTGGTTGTATGGGGGAGTAGGGTAAAGCATCGAATACATCAGAACCAAACCAATTTCATTTTATAGAACCACTAATGAGTCACCAACCTCTCCGTCCTGTCGGAATCCACTGGATACTTCTGTGTGTCTTATTCAGTACTTCATGCGCTTCATCAAAAGTCTATCAGGTCTTCGAGGCTAGCAGTGAGAATGTCAGCACATCAAATGGCTTCTATGTATATGAGAATGACGACGTTCAGGTTATGTATGATTTCTGGGGTTATGGTGGGCGTGTTGCCTTCAGGCTTACCAACAAAACGGATGCTCCATTGACCATCGACTGGACTAAGAGCCATCTGGTCCATGATGAAATTTCCTACGACTATTGGAACGATACTGAAAAAACATCTTCTTTCTATTTCTCCAATTCATCAAGTTACGGAACGTCTAATTCCACCTTACAATTCAACCCTTTGGATGTCGCGGTAGCAACTGTAACGAGAGGAAGTCGCAATTCCTCTTCGCAAACGACCACAGTGCGCAGCAAGCCAAAGCAGACCACACACCTACCGCCGCATAGCTCGATCGAGCTAGAGGGGTTGAGGATCATGTCCTCAATGGTCTTCGACTGTGACTATAACTGGGCCACAGCGAAGAAAACCAAGAATTACAAAAGAACATACACGTCAGTAGATTCACCGTTGCATTTCAGAAATTACTTGAGTTATTCCACTCAAGACCCAGATGCGAAGCCGCAGATCATCGATAATGAGTTTTACATATCCTCGGCTGAATTCGTCTCGGAAAAGGGATATTGGGGGCCTCAGGAAAAGAAAGTGAATTGCACGGTTTCTGGTTTACCTGTCGTGAATTATCAGCGTGAGCGAATGTTCAAGAAGGCTGTTTCCTGGTATTTGGTGGAATAAATGTGAAGGCTAAGATTGCGTAAGATCTGCGTCTTCGAGATCTTACGCTTTATGCCAACGTATATCTCACAATGGCCTAACCACCCCTTTCAGATCTCCACCAAATCCACTTCGGTCCACTTCAATTCCTCGCCTACTAGCTTTGCAAGGTAAATGCGGTCTTCTTCATCGCGGTAGATCGCTCTATTCGAACAACCCTCACAGAGAAATGCGGTGGAGTGGCCGGGCGGTAGCGCACGTTCAACTCACCGCGCCACCACCAAATGAACCATTCTTAATCCTTGCTGCGTTTCTGCCCGTGCGTAATAGTGGCCGGGTGGTTGTGCGCTGAGGTCTATGGTAGTGCCTTTGGTGCTGTTGGTGTTACACAGTAATTTTCGCGCGCTTCTTAATAAAGCGTAAGCCGTCATCGAACTGTTTGACGAAGCTACGTAAGCGTCTTGGCCGAGCCGTTCAATGGTGCCTGAAGTAAATGTTTCGGCGTACATTTGCCCCCGCGATGCGCACCCTGCTCTTCACCCTCACCCTTGCTCTCTATGGCTTCAGCGCCATGGATATGCACGAGTGGGTGCGGGTACCGCAGGTGTTCGTGCACCTGTTGGAGCACCACAGTGTCTTGGGCCACCACGATGCTGAGCATAGCCAGGATGATGCGCATGACGGCGATCATGACCCCTTCGATGACGGTTGCCATGAAGTGTTCTGCGCCTGCACGGGTGCGTTGTTCCTTCCTCTGGAACAGGGTGTGATGCTGAGTGTCCGGAGCGAAGGTTTCGCGTTGGGCTCCCTCTGGATCACGCGCCAGCTTGAGGGCTTTTCAGGTTCGGCTTGGAATCCGCCGAAACAGGCATAAGGCGTTTGAACGCCCACGCACGGTGAGGCTTTGCCCCGTGTGAACTTCTCTTTTGTTGGTCTTTGCTTTTGCCCCACAGGGGCGCTTAACGCATTCCCATGCTTGATCGTATCATTCGATTCTCAATTCACAACAAGGCCATCATCGGGCTATTCACGCTCGTGCTGGTACTGTACGGGGCCTACTCGCTAACGCAGTTGCCGATAGATGCCGTGCCGGACATCACCAACAACCAGGTGCAGGTGATCACCACCACCCCGACACTTGCCGCGCAAGAGGTGGAGCAGTTCGTAACGGCCCCCATAGAACGCGCCATGGCCAGCTTGCCGGATCTGGTAGAGATCCGCTCCATCAGCCGCTTTGGGCTAAGTCTAGTGACCATCGTATTCGATGAGGATGTGGACATCTACTTCGCTCGTACACTGGTGGACCAACGCTTGGGCGAAGCGACCGCATTGATCCCTCCGGGAGTTGGCACACCCACCATGGCACCGGTGAGCACCGGCCTGGGCGAAGTGTACCAGTATGTATTGCATCCTAAACCGGGTTTCGAGGGCAAGTTCAGTCCCAGCGAGCTGCGCACGATCCAGGAATGGATCGTGGTTCGCCAGCTGCTGGGCACCCCCGGCGTGGCCGAGGTGAACAGTTACGGTGGTGAGGTGAAACAGTATGAAGTAAGTGTGGATCCGAAGCGCTTGTGGAGCATGGGTGTCACCATTAGCGATTTGTTCGCGGCGCTGGAGAGCAACAACGAGAATACGGGAGGGGCTTACATCGAGAAGCGACCCAACAGCTATAGTATCCGGGGCGAAGGGTTGTTGCGCACCTTGGAGGACATCCGCAACGTGGTGGTGAAAACGCCCCTTGGCGGCGTGCCCTTATTGGTAGGCGATGTGGCCGAAGTTGGCTATGGTGCCGCACCACGTTATGGCGCACTTACGCGCAATGGCGAAGGCGAGGTGGTGGGCGGTACTGTAATGATGTTGAAGGGAGCCAACAGTGCACAAGTGGTCGAGGACATCGAAGCACGTATTCCCACGGTGCAGAAAGCATTGCCCGAAGGCCTGATGATAGAGCCCTACCTCGTGCGTAGCGACCTGGTGAAGCGCGCGATCGGTACGGTGAAGACCAACCTGATCGAGGGTGCCCTGATCGTGATCTTCGTGCTGGTGCTCTTTCTTGGAAACTGGCGCGCGGGCCTCATTGTCGCATCGGTCATCCCCTTGTGCATGCTCTTCGCTGTCATTCTCATGAACGCCTTTGGCGTGAGCGGCAACCTGATGTCGCTTGGTGCCATCGACTTCGGACTTATCGTAGATGGGGCAGTGATCATCGTGGAGGCCACTCTTCATCATCTCCATTCGCGTTTCAAGGGCAGGATCCTTTCCCGGGAAGAGATGGACCGGGAGGTGTTCGTGAGCGCCAGCAAGATCCGGAGCAGTGCGGCTTTTGGCGAGATCATCATCCTTATCGTGTACATCCCCATCCTTACGTTGGTGGGCATCGAGGGCAAGATGTTCCGGCCCATGGCCCTCACGGTGAGTTTCGCCATCCTTGGCGCTTTGCTGTTATCGCTCACCTATGTGCCCATGATGAGCGCGCTATTTCTGCCGCGCAACACGGCGCACGCCCCCAACTTCAGCGATCGCATGATGGACCGTTTCCAGAAGTGGTACGATCCGATCATCGGCTTCGCGTTGCGCAACCGGCTTAAGACCGTGGGTGTGGCCGTGGCGCTCTTTGTCGGATCGGTCTTTCTATTTGCACGCATGGGTGGCGAGTTCATCCCCACCTTGGAAGAGGGCGATTTCGCCTTCCATAGTATCCTGCCACAGGGGGCGTCGCTAAGCCAGAGCATCGCCAACAACGCCAAGGTGGAGAAGATCCTGCTCCAGTTCCCCGAAGTGGAACAAGTGGTGGGCCGTACCGGTAGTGCGGAAATACCGACCGACCCGATGCCGCCCGAAGCCACAGACCTTATGATCGTATTGAAGGACAAGGACGAGTGGACCACGGCGCACGACCGCGAGAGCTTGCAGGACACCATGCTACAAGCATTGAGGCAAGTACCCGGCGTATTCTACGAAGCCACACAACCCATCCAAATGAGGTTCAATGAACTGATGACCGGCATTAGGCAGGACGTGGCCGTGAAGATCTACGGGGAGAACATGGACACCTTGGCAGTGATCGCGGAACAGGTCGCGGGCATCATAGGCGAAGTGCAGGGCGCCGGTGAACCGCAGGTGGAAAAGGTAGTGGGTCTTCCACAGATCACGGTCACGTATGACCGGAACCGTGTGGCCCAATACGGCCTGAACATCCGTGAGTTGAACCGCACCCTGCGTACGGCTTTTGCTGGCGAGGCTACGGGGGTGATCTACGAGAACGAGCGTCGCTTCGATCTTGTCGTGCGCTTGGCACAGGAGCAACGGCAGAGCATCGATGATGTGCGAGCCCTCTTCGTGGCCCTGCCCGGTGGTGGACAGATCCAGTTGCAACAGGTGGCACGTGTGGAACTCGAACCCGGCCCAGCACAGATCAGTCGGGAAGATGCCAAGCGCCGGATCGCTGTAGGTGTCAACATCCGCGGTCGTGATGTAGAGAGCTTTGTGGAGGAGTTGAAAGGGCGTCTCGATGCTGAAGTGCGCATGCCCACCGCATACTTCTACACCTTCGGCGGAACCTTTGAGAACCTCCAAGCTGCCAGCAAGCGCTTAATGGTGGCCGTGCCCGTCGCGCTCGGTCTCATATTCATACTGCTGTTCTTCACGTTCAATAGTGTGCTACGCGCCCTGTTGATCTTCACCGCCATACCGATGAGCGCGATCGGTGGGGTGTTGGCGCTCATGGCCCGTGACATGCCCTTCAGCATAAGTGCGGGTGTTGGCTTCATCGCCCTCTTCGGGGTGGCGGTGCTCAATGGCATCGTGCTCATCGGCACCTTCGACCAACTGGAAAAGGAAGGTATCTCCGACCTGAAAGAACGCGTGTTGAAGGGAACACGGATCAGGCTGCGGCCGGTGTTGATGACGGCCGCTGTGGCCTCGCTCGGTTTCTTGCCAATGGCCTTGAGCGGCAACGCGGGTGCAGAAGTGCAGCGGCCCTTGGCCACGGTGGTCATCGGTGGGCTCATCACCGCCACGGCCCTCACCCTTGTGGTACTGCCGGTCCTTTATCTCTTGTTCATGGGTGCGGGACGGAAGCGTAGCAACGCTAAAGGCGGCACATCGAACGCGCCTCTTGTGCTCACCACCTTCCTGCTCCTGTTCGCTGCGAGCAGTGCCATGGCGCAAGACCGCATAACCATGGATTCGGTGATCGCACGCACCTTGCGTTCGCACCCGAGCATGAAGGCCGCTGACCTAAGTGTAGAGGAGCAGAATGCCCTGCGCAGCACGGCCCTCAACTTACAGCCGCTCAATGCGCAATTCTCACAAGGCCAGACCCAAGGGCCTTTTCGCAAGGATATTACCCTGCAGGCCACCACCGGTTTCGCCTTTCCTACCACCATTGCAAGGCGTGCAGCCTACCTGAAAGAAAGCTTGCATTTGGCCGAGAGCGAAAAGTTGGGTACCACCGCCTATGTGAAAGAGAGCGCCGGGGGAGCGTATCTGCAATGGGCCATGGGTCTCGAACAGGTCCGTATGCTGCAAAAGCTGGACAGTGCTTATTCATCCATGGTGGCCTTTGCAACAATGCGCTTCGAACTCGGAGAGACGGGGCGGCTGGAACAGACCAGCGCGCAAAGCCGAACCGAACAAGTGAAGGTGCGCTTACGCCAGGCCCAAGCCGATCTGCGCGCCTTTCAGGCCGAAGTGGAACGCTGGGCAGGCCCGCTAAACGGTGCCATACCGCTTCCGGAAGAACTGCTGAACACCGCGCGGGCACCCGATCCGGGGGGGGGCAACGATCCGCTCTTGGGCGCCATGGAACAACGTGCGCAGGTGGCCGAAGCGGATTGGAAACTCCAACGCAGCCAGTGGGCACCCAACCTGCAAGGCGGTGGCTTCTACCAGACCTTCGATGGCAAAGCACCCTTCACCGGCTATTTGATCGGCGCATCCGTGCCGCTCCCCGGCAGCGGGCAAGGAGGGCGCACCAAGGCCGCACGCTTGCGCAGTGAGATGGTTGCAGAGGAGTTGGATGCCCTTCGCCGCCAGCGGAGCAGTGAACTTGCCAACACCCAAGCACAGTTCGCGCAACTTCGCGTAAGCCTGGACTACTTCGAAAGCAGTGGGGCCGCTTTGGCCGCAAACCTGTTCGATGATGCCGACCGTGCCTACCGCGCGGGCCAAGCCGATTACTTCCAATTCACCCAAGGCACAGAGCAGGCCTTTCAACTCAACGCCGAGCATCTGCGCGTGCGTTACGAGCTCGCCCTTACCGTCCTTCATCTACGCGCCCTGCAAGGGCTTTAACCTTCCATGAACATGAGATCACAGCAGATCGATCGTGCCATTGCACATTTGACCCACAGTTTGGGCCTCCTTCTTATCACACTTTTGTTCGTCGCCTGTGGTGGCGGCGCGGCCACGGAAGAAGAAGGCCACGGCCACGGAGAAGAGGAAGGGCATGGCGGTGGTAGCACCGTTACCGTAACACCGCAACAGTTCGCCGCCATAGAAGGCAAGCTTGGCGTGGTGGAAATGAAGGACCTTACCACCGCATTGAAAGCAACCGGCTTTTTGAAAGTGCCCCCGCAGAACATCGCCGATGTAACGGCTGCACTTGGCGGGACCGTGCGCGAAGTGTTGGTACAAGAAGGCGACCATGTGAAGAAAGGGCAGGCCCTTGCCTCGATCACGGACCCATCGATCATCGACCTCCAACGCGATTACCTTGATGCCAAGGCGCGACTGGTCTTTGCCAAGAACGACCTGGACCGCCAGACTGAACTGGCCGGTGCCAATGTGAGCGCGCAAAAGACCTTGCAACAAGCCACCGCCGAGCATGCCTCACTACGCGCCAGTATGAATGCCAATTCAGAACAGTTGCGCCTGATCAATATCGACCCGGAGAAACTCAACGCCGACGGCATACGCTCCACCGGTAACATCGTGAGCCCCATCGATGGTACCGTGGCGCACATTGCTGTGAACGTGGGCAGCAAGGTGAGTGGTGATGCCACCATGTTCCGCGTGGTGAACAACAGCAAGCTGCATGTGGACCTCTTCCTGTACGAGCAGGATATCGCCAAAGTGAAGGCCGGTCAGCAGATCGACATCAGCCTCACCAACCTGCCCGGCAAGAATTACACGGCCGAGGTATTCGCCATCGGCAGTTCCTTCGAGAGCGAAACGAAGACCATCCCCGTGCATGCCGAGATCACCGGCGACAAGGTGGGCCTCATCCACGGCATGGGGGTTACCGCACGCATCGACGTGGGCAACGCAACCACCACCGCTGTGCTCACCGAGGCCATTGTGAGCATGGAAGGCAAGGACTTCGTGTTCATAAGGACGGAAGGTGAGGAAGAGCACGGGCACGGGCATGAGGAAGAGCCCGCGCATAAGGAAGAACCGGCGCACAAGCACACCGAAGGCGAAGCGCACGACCACGCGAAGGAGAACAAGGCCGCGCATGCCAAAGGTGAGGACCATGGCCACGATCACGGCGAAGAGCCAGAGGGCGAACACAAGGAAGGAGATGGCCACGACCATGGCAAGGAGAAGGGCACGGGCCACACCGAAGGCGAAGGCCACGACCACGATGCGGCAGCGGGCAGCATGACCTTCCAACGCGTCGAAGTGAAACGCGGCGCTACGGACGGCCCCTACACGGCGGTGACCTTTCTGCAGGCCGTGCCACCCAACGCCGAAGTGGCGGTAGGCGGTGCGTATTACTTGATCGCGATGATGAACACCAGCAGTGGACACGAACATTGACCCGCTTGATCCAAACGAAACTGAAACCTTAAACCCCAAGATCCAATGAAACGCATACTCGCACCTCTTGCCCTTTCAACCTTGCTGTTCGCCTGCGGCCAACCCGCTACCGATGCTCCCAAACATGAGGACGGAACCACCCATACCGATGGCGATGTTGTCGCTGGCACCGAAGCCCACGATGAGAAGGACGGCCACAACCACGACGATGGACACGCGCATGACGAAGCCGCGCACGATACCACCGCCGGTCACAGCCACGACGACGGACATACGCATTGATGGGCGCCGATCACGAACACGCTGGCATTCCTGCCAAGGAACAAAGCGTCAGCGCGTGGCGGGCCTACCTCCCGGCCATCGCCTCTTTCATCCTGCTCATTGGCGGCATTGCCATTGACCAGCTTGCGCCGCAGTTCTTCCTCCCGGGGTGGAAGCGGTTCACCTGGTACCTCGCGGCCTACCTGCCCGTGGGCCTTCCCGTGCTGGTCAAAGCGATAAAAGCGATCGCCAAGGGCGATGTGTTCAGTGAGTTCTTCTTGATGAGCCTTGCCACTATCGGCGCCTTCTTCATCAAGGAATATCCTGAAGGTGTTGCCGTGATGCTCTTCTACGCGGTAGGTGAACTCTTCCAGGATGCCGCCGTGGACCGTGCCAAGCGGAACATTCAAGCGTTGCTCGATGTTCGGCCCGATACCGCGAACGTGATGCGCGATGGTGTCCCGGTGGAAACTCCCGCCGCCGAGGTGAAGGTCGGTGACACCATCCGCATCCGCGTGGGTGACCGTGTGCCATTGGATGGCAAACTCCTCAGCGATAAGGCTTCCTTCGATACCGCTGCCCTCACCGGCGAAAGCGTACCACGGACCATCGTGAAGGAAGCTCCGGTGCTCGCTGGCATGATCGCCACCGACAAGGTGGTGGACATGGAAGTGACCAAGCCCTTCGGTGAAAGCAGCCTCGCGCGCATCCTCGATCTTGTGCAGAACGCCTCGAAGAGCAAATCGCCAACGGAACTCTTCATCCGCCGCTTCGCGCGGATCTACACACCTATCGTGGTGGCGTTGGCCGTGGGCATCGTGTTGGTGCCCTTCCTCATCGTAGAACCGTACGTGTTCAACACCTGGCTGTACCGCGCGCTGATCTTCCTCGTGATCTCGTGCCCGTGCGCCTTGGTGATCAGTATTCCGTTGGGCTACTTCGGCGGCATCGGCGCGGCAAGCCGTAAGGGTATCCTGCTGAAGGGCGGCAACTACCTCGACGTGCTCACGAAGGTGAACACCATTGTGATGGACAAGACCGGCACGCTCACCGAGGGCGTGTTCGCCGTGCAAGAGATGAAGCCCGCCGCTGGCATTTCTGTATCCCGGCTACTCGGTGTGATCAAGGCGATGGAAACGCACAGCACGCACCCCATCGCGCAAGCGGTCATGAAACATCCGCAGGGCGATGCCGTGGGCGAGGCGACGAACGTGGAAGAGATCAGTGCGCACGGCATGCGCGGCACTGTGGATGGAAAGGAAGTGTTGGTCGGCAACGCGCGCTTGCTGAAGAAGTTCAATGTGGCTTACCCTGTGGAAGTGGATGCCGTAGAGGACACCATCGTAGTGTGCGCCATCGGCGGCGCGTACGCAGGTTACCTCACTGTTGCCGACAAGATTAAGGCCGACGCGAAAGAGACCATCAGCCTGCTGAAGGCCCAAGGCATCCGCGAGATCGTGATGCTCAGTGGCGATAAGACAGCCATCACGCAACGCGTGGCCGCAACGCTCGGCATCACCAAGGCCTTCGGCGATCTGCTACCCGAGGACAAAGTGACCAGGATGCAGGAAGCGAAGAAGGACCCCACCGCCGTGGTGGCCTTCGTGGGCGACGGCATCAACGATGCACCCGTGCTGGCCCTCAGCGATGTGGGTATCGCCATGGGCGGCTTGGGCAGCGATGTAGCGATCGAAACCGCCGACGTGGTGCTCCAGAACGACAAGCCCAGCAGTATCGCTGAGGCCATCCGCATCGGCAAGGCCACCAAGCGGGTGGTGACCCAGAACATCGTGCTCGCCTTTGGTGTAAAAGCCATTGTACTCGTGCTTGGTGCCGGTGGTTTGGCCACGCTCTGGGAAGCGGTGTTCGCGGATGTGGGTGTGGCGTTGCTGGCCATACTGAATGCGAGCAGGATGCGATGAACGAATCTTAGATAGTTGCACGACATGAAGATCCATTGGACAATGCCGACACCGGTCAGACCGCACTACGAAGCGGAGCTGCGCAAGAGCGAAGAGGCTCGCATGCGCGGCGACAAGCAACTCGAATGGCATCATTTGGAGCGTGCTCATATCTTGGGTCAGCGCTGGCCCCGTGAACACAATGCCGTGCATTGGCGCATGCTCGTGTTCGGTTTCCGGACCAAGAACACGCGAGAGATCATCGGGCAGTTGCCGCGTCTGATCCTTGGAGGGGTGAAGAGCTTCGTAGGCACGGTGCCGATCGGCAATACGGGCGGGGCGGATGTGCCTGCAATGCGGACCATGCCTTTGCCACAGGACCTGAGTGCACTGCTGGAAGGTGATCAGAAATAGCTGGACACCCCGAACAGGAAGCCTGCTGTGGTGGACGGGGGATTGCCCAAGAGGTCGTATTGGCGTTGGTAACGGTAGTTTTAAACCACCGCAGCGTCATCGCCCTCGAGACCCTGCGTTATCGGTCACAAGCCTACCGTCCTCACTCCCTTGAATTACTGCGCCAATGCGGGAGCACCGCACTGCTTGCTCCACCGCGACCAGCTGCCACAAGCGCACCCGAGCCTACCGGAAACCAACAACACGCGGTTCGTATTCCCTGCTTGCAGTAGTCCATATATGCATACCATCTTCGCTAGGGCTAACACGTATTAACCCCCCAATTAAAATGGCGAATTACGATGAAGATGAGGCCACCCGCATAGAACGTGCTGGTACGGAGCTACGCATGGAAATGCTGCGCTTCAATGGCTATAAGAAAGGTGATGTGGTGGACCGCATGACCTTGGGCCTGCTATTCGCCAGTGAACAGCGCTTTGTTTTCGTGCCCATTTATGTGGACCCGCTGGTACCAGAGGCCCCTGCCGATTTCGCTACCATGTTCAAGAGCGGTACCAGTGTGTTCCTGCACATCTACACGAGCCGGCACCTGATACCCACGGACTGCAAAGCGGACCAAGTGATGGTCTACTCATTCTTGGATCTGATGGATGATCTGAAAGAGAATGGTGAAGTGGAATTCGTGTACGTTGATCCAGGAACCGACCACAGTATAGGCTTCTCCATGATCAAAGGCCAGCAGCACATGTTCGCCAACAAACCAACGGATCTGGAATTGGACCAGAACAAATCCACTTAGCCGGTTGGTCCTTTGAACAACCGCAAAATTCGTCTTCGGATCACTGCGCGTTGTAACCTGAACTAGACCGATCGGGTTCGATCAGGTCCGCTTCACCCTTTACGGCCGGTGACCAGCAGCACCAAGCCCGCAATGGCAGCAATGCCTCCGATGATGAAGTAGGGCGAGAACACGCTATCCTTCTTGCCGATGTTGATCTCGGTCTTGCCCAGATCGATGCTTGCTTGGCCTTTGTCCTTTTCCATGAGGCCGTAACCGATAACGGCCAAGCCGATGACCAAGAGTATAATGGGAAGTCCTTTTTTCATGGGGTGGATTTTTGTACAAGGTAGGTGATATGCGTTTGCGCTGGTCGCCGTGCCGGTTCCCTTTCGGTGTTCGGTGCAAACGGGAGCGCGTTCAGTGAATGCCGCTGGTGGACTGATGCACGCTCTTGGAATTCTTCGCCATTTCCTTGCATGCTTTGGCGCACTTGCGACAGGCTTCCGCGCAGGCTTTGCAATGGTCCGTGCTGTGCTGCTCGCACTCCTTTGCGCAGTCCTCACAGACGTGGGCGCAGAGGGCGCAAAGCTCCAATGCGTAGTGCTCGGTGGCGGCACTGCTGCGGGCCATAAAGGCAGCGGCCATGCGGCAGATGTCCGCGCAGAAGCGATCGATCTCGATGCACTTGGCCATCATGGCCACATCGGTCTCGTGTAGGCACGCGGTGGCGCAGTGTTCACAGGTGTTCGCGCATTCCACGCATGCGTCGATACAGGTATTGAATTTGTCGTTTGCCATTGTTCTAGGTTTTGATGAAGTACCTGCGGATCGCGGACCAGAGATCCGTTCCCCGCTGTAGCGCAGCATGCGCCGCACCCGTCGCTGTATAAGCGCTGAAGGATGCGTGGCAATACATCCTCACTATGAGCGTGGTTTCCACAGTTCCATTGAAGGGAGAGTATGTGGTTACTGCGCTAATCCCTAGAGCGAAGCGGGTTCCAGGCTTTTACGCGGAACTGGTACAGCTTCTGCCATAGTGGTACCGAACACCTAAAAACAACATCCAATGTCAACCCAGAACACCCTTATCGCCTTAGTTGCAGGAGCAGCTCTCGGCGCAGTTGCAGGTATCCTGCTCGCCCCTGCATCCGGTAAAGAAACCCGCAAGAACCTATTGAAGAAAGGCGAGTCATTGCGCGGCCAATTGTCTGACCTTGTTGACCAAGGTAAAGACCTCATGGATGAAGCCATGAGCACTGCGAAAGGTGCCGCCAAGCAAGCTGGTAACGCTGTACAGGATACAGCCGAAAAAGCCAAAAGCTCTTACGAGCAAGCAAAGGCTTCGACGCAAAAAGCGTAACCCCGTGCGGATGGTACCGCTCAGTAGTTCGCAATGAACTGCTGCATGATCGAACCACACTGCGCTAGTAACGCCACTGTTTTTCTGGAACCTGTACAGTGTCTTCAATGCAAGGAGGAAGACGCTGTGCAGGTTCTTTAGTTGCGGTACTCCGGGTTCTCGAATTCCCACCGTGATCCGTTGTCCCATTGCTCGCGGGAGTTTCCGTAGTTGGGATAACCCCCTTGCTTTTTCAGCATGGCGGCCAAGTGCATCAGGTTATACGTCATGAAGGTGGCGTTCCTATTCGTGAAGTCCGAATCGAACCCGACCGGCGGATCCACCTTTTTATCCTTCCATTCCGTGTCGCCATAGCTGGGTCCGGGACCTACCTCCCCTATCCAACCGCAGTCCGCTTGCGGTGGGATGCTGTACCCCACGTGCTGCAATGCATACAGAATGCCCATGGCACAATGCTTAATGCCATCTTCATTACCGGTTACCACGCACCCACCCACTTTGCCATAAAAAAGGTACTGGCCTTTGTCATTGGTCATGCTGCTCATGGCATACAACCGTTCGATCAACTTTTGAGCAACGCTTGATTTTTCACCCAACCAGATCGGTGTGCCTACGATGAGGATATCAGCAGCAATGACCTGCTTGAACAAGGCGGGCCATTCATCGGTCGCCCATCCATGTTCGGTCATATCCGGATACACACCGCTGGCCACATCATGGTCCACTAACCGGATCTCGTTCACGGTCACCTTCTCCTTTTCCATGATCGCTTTCGCTACGTTCATCAACGTTGCCGTATGGCTCTTTCCCGGAAATCGCTTCAACGTGCAATTGATGAATAGTGCGTTAAGGTTGCTGAAGTCCGGACGCTCTTCTTTTTTGGTCGTCATGGTGCTGCGTGTTGGATGAATGGATCACGGGAGTGGTCCCGGGGTCCATACGCGCAAGATACGCACACACGCTGGGTAAAGATGGCTACGAAATAATGCGCAGGTGATCTACTTCGCTTCACTCTTGCCATGCCCCATTAATAGGCGAAACAGCAGGTAGAAAGAACGCTGCACCGCTGCCTTCATTCACCAGTAGATGGAAGATCGATCGTCGGCAAACTGCGCTCACCGTTATTTAGCGCGTCAAGGTTATCCACACGATCGGGGTTGTTCTACCTCGATCCAATTCTCGCCAAGCCTCCTTCTTGCATCCGCTTCCACGGCGGAACCGGTGCATAATGCGTTAATTCCCAGTTAGGCATGCCTCTTGCAAGGTATTCGGTATGCAGCTCTTGAAAACCATCAGTCACTTCCTCACCAGCAAGGAGAAGAACACCCCAAAGGAGGTTGCTGAATTCGATCAGACTCCTGTCATTCACCACGATGCCTACATCGCTCGTCGGGACCGCCTTTCACAATGGCTGGATGAACAACGCGATGTTTCCCGCAGGCCATTTTTCACTCCAACGGGAGATGCTGAGGTGCGGCCTGCAACCGTGGACATCAACAGGAAGTAGGAGTGCTCTTGTTCCGAACTGGTCCTTAATAGATACCCTCGTATACTTCCGTTCATTGCTCCGTTACCGCCATGTGCTTGGTAAGGGCGCTTCGGGTATTCGGGATATTCGGCTGCTCTTTTCAATGAACGGAACGGTTGCAAGGCGCTTCCTGAACCGAAGATGCGTAACACCTATTAACCTTCCCAAACGAATACAGCTCGCTTAACCTGCTTATCTTTACCGCGGATGTACCGCTGGCTCGCCTTATTTCTCCTAGGTTCTTATGTGTGCTCGGTCACTGAATTGCATCAGTTGATCAAGCTACCTGGTCTTATTGAGCATTTCGTTGAACATGCGCAACAGGACGAGAACGAGACCTTTCTCTGCTTCTTGGCCGATCACTATTTGACGGGTTCGCACCAGCACGAGGACAACGGACATGATAGCGAACTACCATTCCATGGTGAGCATGACCTTGCGTCGCACCCGGTGCAGGTCGCTGTTCCGATGCCACCGATCGCTGAACTCTTTACGTGCATTACAAGCATTACCGATCCACCTGTGATCGATGACGCATCGTACTCCTTTCTGTTGAGTACCGATGTGTGGCAACCGCCAAAGGCCTGAACGGGCGCTATGCGTCCCGTGTTGAGGGCGCACTCCGCAACTGCGCGCCGTAAACCGATCCTCACCGCCACTGATCCGTGCGTTCTACACTGTGTGAAAGGTGTATTCGGTAGGCGCTGCCAAAGCGCCTGAGCTCCTTCGCCAGCTCGCATTCCTGCTTTCTGCCTTTTCCCATTCCATCGCTTTCTCTCCCTCTGAACTCAATAGCTATCCAACCGCTTCACGCTCGCTTCAGCTCCCTATCCAACTTTCAATGATCGATCGCATCATAACATTCAGCGTACGCAATAAACTGGTCACCGGTCTGCTGCTCTTGGCCCTTATTGGCTGGGGTACCTATTCCTTGACACGGCTACCCATCGACGCACTGCCAGATGTCACCAACAACCAAGTGCTGGTGAATACCATTGCGCCCAACCTTGCCACGCAAGAAGTAGAAAAATTCATCACCTTCCCGTTGGAACAGGCCTTCAAGAACCTGCCTGATGTGGTGGAATTACGCAGCGTTTCGCGCAGCGGCCTTTCCGTGATCACCGTCGTGTTCAAGGATGCCGTGGACCCGAACGTTGCGCGGCAATGGGTGGGCGAACGCATTGTACAGGTACAAGCGAACATACCCCCGGGCTATGGCACACCGGAGATCGCACCGCCAACAACGGGCACGGGCGAGATCTACCAATACACACTCGCTGTGGACAGTGCCTACAAGGATAAGTATGACCTGATCGAACTACGCACTTTACAGGACTGGGTGGTGCGCCAACATTTGCTCGGTGTGCCCGGTGTGATCGATGTGAGCAGTTTCGGCGGTCTGTTGAAACAGTATGAAGTAAGCGTGGATGCAAGGCGTTTGGCCGGAGCGAAACTTTCACTGCTGGATGTGTTCACCGCCCTACAGAACAACAACGGCAACACCGGTGGCAGCTACATCGAGAAAGGACCGAACATCTATTTCATCCGGGGCGAAGGATTAGTGACCTCTTTGAAGGACATGGAGAACATCGTAGTGAGTTCACGCGGCGGCAGTCCCGTGCGGATCCGCGATGTGGCCGAAGTGCGCTTCGGGCACGCGGTGCGCTATGGTGCCCTTACCCGCAATGGCGAAGGTGAGGCAGTAGGCGGTGTTGTGCTGATGTTGAAAGGAGCGAACGCCTTGGCGACCGTTACCGCTGTGAAGGAACGGATGGTCGCTGTGCAACACAGTTTACCGAAAGGTGTTCACGTGGATGCATTCGTGGATCGCGCGAAATTGGTGAACAAGACCATCGGTACCGTACAGCACAACTTGTTGATGGGTGCATTGATCGTGATCGGTGTGCTGATCCTCTTGCTCGGGAATTGGAGAGCCGGATTGATCGTTGCCACGGTGATCCCACTGGCGTTGCTCTTCGCGATCTCATGCATGGTGGTGGCCGGGCAAAGTGCGAATTTGATGAGCATGGGTGCGTTGGATTTCGGTCTGATCGTGGACGGTGCTGTTATCGTGGTGGAAGGAATGATGTTCGCCTTGCACCAACGTTTCGCAGGTCAACGCTTATCGCGCGATCGGATGGATGACGAAACGATCACCAGTGCGGGTAGCATCATGAAGAGCGCCGTGTTCGGACAGGTAATCATCCTGATCGTGTACGTTCCCATTTTCGCGCTGATCGGCGTGGAAGGGAAGATGTTCCGGCCGATGGCGTTCACGGTGAGTTTCGCGATCATTGGTGCGCTGTTGCTCAGTCTTACCTATGTGCCGTGGGCAACGTCGATCTTCTTGAGCAAGGACATACCAAAGGGAGAAAGCTGGAGCGAACGCATGATCCACCGGTTGCAGAACTGGTACGCGCCGAAGTTGCGCTACCTGTTGCATCGTCGCAGAATGGTGCTCGGCAGTGCGCTGCTGTTGTTCCTGGTGGCCATGGTCGCTTTCGATCGCTTGGGCGGTGAGTTCATTCCGGAATTGGACGAGGGGGATTTCGCGACGAACGTCACCATTCGGCAGGGCAGCAATTTGAGCGAGAGCATCCAGGTAAGCAATGAACTGGCACGGATACTTATGGAAAATTTCCCAGAGGTGAAAGAGGTGGTGGGCAAGATCGGATCAAGCGAAATACCGACCGACCCCATGCCGATCGAAAGCCAGGACCTTTTGATCGTGATGAAGGACAAGGACCAGTGGGTGACCACGAAGGACCGCGAACACATGGCTGACCTGATGAGTGAAAAAATGAACGTGATACCCGGCTTGAACTTAAGTTTTGAACAACCGATCCAAATGCGTTTCAACGAATTGATCGCTGGTGTTAAAAGCGATATCGCCGTGAAGATCTATGGCGATGATCTAGACCAATTGTTCAAGAGCGGGAATGAAGTGGCCGCACTGATCGGCACCATCGACGGTGCCACGGACATCAAGGTGGAACAGGTGGTAGGGATGCCTCAATTGGTGGTGAACTACGATCGCGAACGCGTTGCGCAGTACGGTCTCAACATCGCCGATCTGAACCGCGTGCTCAATACCGCGCTGGCCGGCGGAAAAGCAGGCGTGGTCTACGAAGGCGAACGCCGTTTCGATCTTGTGGTACGCTTGGCGGATATGCGCGATGCGGATGCCGACAAGGTGAAAAGCATATTGGTGCCGTTGCCCAATGGCGCGCAAATGCCACTTGGCCAATTGGCCGATATCGGTTTCCAAAGTGCCCCTGCACAAGTGAGCCGCGAGAACGGTGCACGGCGCATCGTGGTGGAGACCAACGTGCGCGGTCGCGATATCCAAAGTGTGGCCAAGGACATCCAGAAAGCGATCGATGCCAAGTTGGAATTACCGACGGGTTACTTCGTGGAATACGGCGGAACGTTCAAGAACCTGGAACAAGCAAGTGCGCGGTTGATGCTCACCGTGCCGCTTGCGTTGGCGTTGATCTTCATCCTCCTGTTCTTCGCGTTCGGTTCGGTGAAGCAAGCGCTGATCATCTTCAGTGCAGTACCGCTCGCAGCGGTCGGTGGTGTATTCGCGCTTTCGATCCGCTCACTTGATTTCAGTATCAGTGCAGGCATCGGATTCATCGCACTCTTCGGTGTAGCGGTGTTGAACGGCATTGTACTGATCAGCTACTTCGATCAGTTGGAGAGATCCCGTGTCGTAGCACGGGATGACGACGGTACTATGATAGGCTTGGATGACGCATCCGGAATGACCGGTGATGAAAAAAATGAACGCATCACGGAACGTGTGATCAGTGGAACGCTCGCGCGGCTCCGTCCGGTGCTCGCAACAGCGGCGGTGGCATCGCTCGGTTTTCTACCGATGGCATTAAGCAACAGTGAGGGCAGTGAAGTACAACGTCCCTTGGCCACGGTGGTGATCGGCGGGCTGATCAGTTCCACGCTGCTGACGCTCGTGGTATTGCCGGTGCTCTATCATCTTGTGTATACCCGCAGACGCAAACGTTCGTCCGGTACGACAGCGACCGTCGTACCCGCATTGTTGCTCCTGCTCTTCGTTGGAACAAGTGCCCAAGCGCAAGTGCTTCCATTGGACAGCGCAGTGAGCCGCGCGTTGCGAACACATCCTACGATCACCGCGGCCGAGTTGAATGTTCAACAGCAGGAAGTCCTGCGCAGAACAGCGTTCCAGCTCAACCCCATCAATGCGCAATACCAGCACGGGCAGATCAATAGCGCGTATGCGCGCGACTTCAATCTGCAAGCAACTACAGGGATCGATTTCCCTACCGTGATCGCGCAACGTGCAGCCTACTTGAAAGAGAGTTTGCGCTTAGCGGAAGCGGATCAGTTGACCACACGGAGCGTGGTGAAGGAGAGCGCAGGCGGTGCCTATTTGCAATGGACCATGGCGGCAGAGCAGATCGCGTTGCTCCAACGCTTGGACACCATCTATTCACGACTTGCCACCTATGCCGACCGCAAGTTCGAAGTAGGCCAGACGGGCAGATTGGAGAAGGTGAGTGCGCAAAGCAGTGCTGACCAGATAGCCATTGAACTGCGCAGAGCGGAAGGCGATCTTGCAGTGTACCAAGCCGAACTGGAACGCTGGACCGGTGGATTGAACGGCGCACTGCCGGACACGAATTCCATGACCCTTCTTGCACATGAACCGGACCCAGGAGTTGGTACGGATCCTGTGCTCTTGCAAGAACAACAGCGTGTCGCACTCGCAGAGAAAGCCTGGAAATTGGAACGCAGCCAGTGGGCACCCAGCTTGCAAGGTGGCGGTTTCTACCAGAGCCTGGATGGTCTTACACCCTTCAGCGGATACCTGATCGGCGCATCGATGCCACTACCCGGCAGCGGACAAGGAGTGCGCACAAAAGCTGCACGCTTACGCAGTGAGATCGCACAACAACAGTTCGAGGATGTACGTCGCACCCGCAGCACAGAACTGGTACGAACGCGCACACGGCTGGTACAATTGCGCGAGAACCTTGCGTACTACGAAGGCACCGGAACTGCACTGGCATCAACGCTTCGCGGCGATGCTGAACGCGCATACCTCAACGGCGATGTCGGTTACATGGAATTCATACAAGGGGTCGATCGCTCCTACCGCATCGATAGCGAACACTTGCGCACACGGTTCGAGCTCGCGCTTACACTGCTTCATTTAAAGAGTTTACAAGGCCAATAATTACGTGACCAATGAATAAGGGAATCAACAATTCAACAAGGAACATGTGCTACCTCATCCCCATCGCACTGATGTTACTGCTCGGTGCATGCAGCAGCGAACCCACCACGACCGCTGCACCAGAAGCAACGATGGATCATGCCTCGGAGCATGGTCCGGAAGTGATGCTCACTGCAGATCAAGTGAAGGCCATCGGCTTGGTAACAGGAACAATGGAACAGCGCGGATTGAAGTCGTCGTTGAAAGCGAACGGGCATCTTGCACTACCTCCGGATCAGAATGCGCAAGTGAGCATACTGATCGGCGGTCTGGTGAAGTCGGTGCTGGTGGAAGAAGGACAGCATGTGGAGAAAGGCACCCTGCTCGCCACCTTGGAGAGCTTGGAGCATCTGCAATTGCAACAGGACTATCTGGTAACGGTATCCGATCTGGACGTATTCGATGCGGACCTCACGCGGCAACAGGATCTACAGACCGATCGCATCAATGCAACAAAAACAGTGGAACGCGCACAGGCCGATGCAAGCAGCGCACGTGCGCGCAAAGCAGGGTTGGCCGCCAAGCTGCGGCTCTTCGGAACGGATCCCGCGCGACTGACACCGGAGAACATGAGTGCGGCCTATTCCGTGCGTGCACCCATCACCGGTAACCTGAAACGCATCAACGTCAACCTCGGCCAATTCGCGGAACCCAACAAACCACTCTTCGAGATCGTGGATACGCGCCGGTTGCACATCGACCTGAATGTGTTCGAGCAGGATGTGGCCAAAGTGAAGATCGGACAGCAGGTCGTCTTCGGACATGCAGGGGAACCGGTGGGCCAACACACCGCCGTTGTCTTCGCGATCAACAAAGCATTCGAGCCGGATCAACAAGCCGTGTTGGTGCATGCACGCTTGGATGATACCGGTGAGGAATTGTTGCCGGGCATGTACATCGAAGCATTGATCAGGATCGACAGCACACAGGCATGGAGCCTACCGAACGATGCCGTGGTGAGCAATGGCGATGAACATTACATCTTCGTGGAAGATGAACCGAATACATTCGCGCAAGTTGCGGTGCGCATTGGTGCAAGCGAGTTGGGCTACACGGAAGTGAAGCCGTTGACCGCTTTGGAACCGAATGCGCGCATTGTGATCAAGGGTGCATACTATTTGCTCAGTGAACTAACGAAAGGTTCTGGGGAGCACGGGCACTGATGAGCTCACTTCCACACCAGCACTACCAACCCAGCGACCATCAACGAACCGCCGAGTGCCAAACGCCAGGTGAGCGGTTCTAAACCTGTGCAGCATCTGCGCTTCAAAGACCCTGCAACCGCACACCCGTAATACGCAACAACCCCGCTCAGGATCCTATGCTAAGATTGTAGGCTTCCCTTGTTTTCGGTCCGATCATAACTGGAGATTCCAAGGGCATTTGGTTTAGGGTTTTAATTGCGTTGGAGACCGGTATCCAAGCGCTTTGTGTGGTCTATGATTGTTGTAGTCGTT
>Ga0209170_1000163_pt1 | contig 33132 bp, 28 predicted proteins | sample KloWWTKNB14_bulk_FD_187178 | JGI IMG/M metagenome (GOLD analysis project Ga0209170, IMG submission 187178) | Active sludge microbial communities from Klosterneuburg, Austria, studying microevolution and ecology of nitrifiers - Klosterneuburg... | ecosystem: Engineered > WWTP > Aerobic digester >...
TGTACCCCGAAAGATTGGCCCATGTGCTGGTCTGAGGATCCGGCACGGAGACATTCTCCTTTGGCTTGGGGCCAGGAGAATGTCACCGTGCCTCAGTGCAGATTGACACACATTTCGGAATACTCCCAATTGCGTCAACCTTGAATTAGGCTCTCAAGCGATGGTGCAACTTCCCGCTTCACCGCTTGCTCTTCTCCTTCCCGGCTTTGAACCCAACGACCGGCCGGGGCTTGGTCTTGGCGACTTGCGCCAACAAGCGGCGCTCCTCATCACGCTGTTCCATACTTCTTCAAGTGCTTGAAGATCGCCCGGATGTCCCGGTCGTGATGGCTCACCTTGCCGTTCAATTTTTCCAGTTGGACCAGTACGTCCTTGTGCGTGGCGAACATGGTCCGCATCCGTGTGAATACGCGAATGATCTGGATGTTGACCGCGATGGCGGCTTGGCTGTTCAGCACGCTGGAGAGCATGGCCACGCCCTGTTCGGTAAATACCAAGGGCAGCTTTCTACGGCCTCCCCAACTTGATGTCACATTCTGTGATATCAAGATCTCCCATTCTTCAGGATCCAGCATGAACATGAAGTCAGCTGGGAAGCGCTTGGGATTCCTATTGACGGCCTGGTTCAAGGTCCGGGTCTCCACTTGGTACAGTTCAGCCAAGTCGCTATCGAGCATCACCTTCTGCCCACGCACCGTGTGGATCTTGCTCATCACCAGCTCATCAGCAATGGCCGGTGTGCTTTCTTTCTTGCTCATGTTGATCGTTGTTTATCGACCTTCAGCGAAAAAGCAGCGGGGGCACGGGAAACCCCGCACCCCCGCCACTGTCGTTCGGGTCTTGGTCAGGCGGCTGCCTTGCTCTCGGCTTCCTCCTCGCGCTTGGTGTAGGCGATCACCTTGAAGTCGCTCAGCACGATCTCGGTGATGTAGCGCTTGAGGCCGTCCTTCCCGGCGTAGCTGCGGTGTACCAGGCGGCCTTCCAGCATCACGGGGGAGCCTTTTTTCAGCATCATCTCCACCTGGCCGGCGATGCGGCCCCAGGCCACCACGGTGTGCCACTGGGTGTCAGTGACCTTATCACCGGCGGAGTTGGTATAGCTCTCGTTGGTGGCCACGCTCATCCGGGCCACTTTGCGCCCTTTGGCGATCTCACGCACTTCGGGGTCGAATCCGAGGTTTCCGGTCAAGCGGACGAGGTTGTTCAGCGTTTTCATGGTGTTGGGGGTTTAGGGGTTTTCGGTTTGAGGGAATTGTTGGTGTTGAACTCCGCTGCAAACATTCACCGGTGCTTTCCCCTTATTCGGTTGATCTTGCGTTTGTAGTCGTTCATAGCTGTTTGCAGTCGTTTGCACAACGGACGTGGCCATTGGGTTTTAGTCTCCTATCCTCCGGATGGATTTACTGCTGGCGTGATCAGTCGTTAGTCCACTTGACGTGATTTTTTGGACAGGATTTCAGGATTGACAGGATATGGCCGCCTTGCGGCGGGCTCGCATGCTACCGATCGAGGGGCGTAGCCCTTCCAAGCCCATCATCGGGGCTAGGCATTCACCTTAACTTTCAGAAATTCATACACCGAGGCAGCGCGGAGCGGTGGTTCCGTGTCTTCTCCTCGGAAAACACCTTGACCCGACCGGTGCGAGAGCTAAGCGAATACGAGCTGGCACGAGGATGCCAGCGAGAGGAGCGCAGCGCGCAGGAGGCCCTGTACGCCCGTTTTGCACGGCGCATGTTCGTTGTGTGCCTCCGCTATGCGCGCCATCGGCCGGAGGCGGAGGACCTGTTGCAAGAGGGTTTTGTGCGGGTGTTCGACAAGTTGGGCGGCTTCCGCATGGAGGGCTCGCTGGAAGGATGGATACGACGGATCATGGTACACACCTGCATCAACCACGTCCGGAAAAAGTCCGTGCGCAACGAGGTCTTGGGCACGGACCACCTACAGGAGCGCTCCGTGGCCCCCGTGGCGATGGCGAACCTCGGGCAGGAGGAACTGATGACCATGGTACAAGAACTACCGCCGGGCTATCGGGCGGTGTTCAACCTGTACGCGATAGAGGGATACGATCACGCGGAGATCGCGGAGTTGATGGCGTTCGGGGAAAGCACCTCGCGCAGCCAATTGGCCAAGGCCCGGCAGATGCTGCAGCGGCGTTTGGAAGAACTGAAAGCAATGGAACAACATGAGGGAACAACATCCATTAGATGACCTTTTCGCCCGCACCCTGCGGGATGCCGAGGCCGCACCGTCCGATGCGGTGTGGGAAGGCATCGTGCAAGAACGCGGCTGGGCGCACCTGACGCTGTTGCGGCTGCGGCGGCGCTGGGTATGGCTGGCACTGCTACTTCTGTTGGGCGGTACCGCAGGATATGTGGGCATCACTTCCTCCGGTGAAAAACATGCCGGGGTGCCGGGAACGGACAGCTCGACTTCCGTTGCCGTTGTCCCGAACGCCTCGTTGGGCGCTACTTCCACTATGGCGGGGAACGCCTCCTTGGGTGGATCCGCACCGGAGATTCCGGAGCCTTCAAGCTCAGCGGCCGCAGCCGGACCAATACCTGCTTCATCCACGACCGCCTCGCAGCCAACGGATGACGCTTCCGTCGCGGAACACAGATCACCTGAGACCAGCCCTGATCATAGGGTAAGCGATCAAGGGCATTCTGCGATTAAGCTTCCTACCAGCACCTCGGCGGTAACCTCCGAAGCCGATGAGACCTTGACCGCAGCAGTCGATCAAACACTGCTTTCCGTTTCCGACGGACCAACGACCGGACCGACTTCCGGGACTTTGACGGCAGAATTACCGAAGTCGCACATCGCACTGGCAACGACATACGACCGGAAAGATGATAGCGAAGCACCGGGTCTGGTGATCAGTCGCATCGGCCTGCTGTCAACGCGCTCACCGAGGCTGGACCGAGCACTGCTTCAAGCAGTTCCGCAAAATGCTCCTACACCGACCTTTATTGGTCCTCGCCAAGCTTGGTGGTTGGCCGTAACGGTGGGTCAATACCGGGAAACGCGCAACTGGCAAGGCGGGGACGCACAATTGGTGACGGCCCTGCAAGGCACGGAAACACCCCACCGGACTACGAACTTCGGCGTGCTTGCCGGGTTGGAGGGGCGTAAAGGCTGGGGCATCGCCACGGGCATCGAATACGGTGCGGCCCGCTACGATTTCCAACATTTCGACCAGTTCCGTTCCACCCGGGATTCCTTGGTCACGCATGTGATCACCTTCAACACGCAAGTGTTGGACAGTTATGTGGATACGGTCACAACCTATACCGAAGTACGCCGGACAGTGGCCGCCGTGAACCGGTACACCTCGTTACGTGTGCCGTTGGAGGGTAGTTGGCACCGGGCTTGGCGCCGTTGGCACATAGGCCTTCGGGGCGGCGTGGCCGTGGAGTTCAACACCATGCGGTCCGGTGTCACTTTGATGAACAGCGATGGCGGTACGCGGAGCGTGGACGTTTCGTCGACGGAAAAGCAAAAGGCCACACTGGTGAGCGGCGGGCTTGCCGTGGATGTTGGATACGGGCTCACCGAGCGCTTGGGTCTTTGGGCCTCGCCCGGCTACGCCGTAGGGCTGTTTTCTTTGTCACCTACCGATGGCTCCCCGTACGCCGTGCCTGAACGCCTTGGTGTCCGCATCCGTCTCGCTTATACCCTTCGCCCCGGACGATGAGATCCCAACGACCTCGAACCACACGACCGCTCGCACTCCTGGTGTCAGTGGCATCCTTCGCCCTTCCCTCCGTGGCCCAGAATACATGTGACAGCCTGAACACGGTGACCTTCACCTACCAGAGCGCAGGGGCGTACAGTTACCTGTTCACGCCGGTCCCACCTGTCTCCGGGGCGAGCATCCTGTACACGGAATGGGGGTTCGGTGGTCTCGCTTTCACGGATTTCAGCCTGGCGCCCCAGCCTCAATACACCTTTCCCGGACCGGGAGAATACTTGGTCTGCATGCGCGCCACTGTACCGGACGGCCCACAAACCTGCCAGTCAACTCACTGTGAACTGCTGATGGTCCCAGATGATCCGGCCTGTGCATACCTAGTCCCCGATTTTACCATCAGTTCCCAAAGCGGGGTCTTGTATTTCATAGACCAATCCACGCCCAGCACGCCGATCACGAGCTGGACATGGGATTTCGGGGATGGCACCGGTTCAACCGAAATGGCCCCCGCGCACAGCTATACTGGTGCGGGGCCCTATCAGGCCTGCCTCACCGTGGTCACCGATAGCTGTAGTTCCACAGCCTGCAATTGGATCTATATGGGACCGACCGGTGTTCCCTGCGACACCCTATTGCTTCCGGTCATCGGCGTGATCCAGTATGAACGGACCATCGCGGTGTTCGATCAAAGCGTCACCTCCGGCATGAACTCTTCCATCACCTGGGATTTCGGCGATGGCACTACGGCCAACGGCAGTCCGGCCATTCACACCTATGGCGATAATGGCTACTACCAAGTTTGCGGAGAGGTGGACCTGTGGGGTCCCTTGGCACTGGACACCTGCACGGCTTCGGCTTGTACCGACGTCTCCACTTTCATTGCCACCGGGGTCGGGCCGCACAGCGCTCCTGAGGTTCTGCGCGCTTATCCCGTCCCCTTCACCGATGCGCTCACTGTTGAGGGAGCTGATGCCAGCGCGCGCTGGGAGCTGGTGGATGTACTGGGCCGTACCCTGCTGAACGGGGTCACAGCAGCTACCGGGCCGTTCACCATTCACGGAGGAAAGTTCGCCGCAGGCAATTATCTGCTCCGGTTGATCACCTCCACACATGTGAAAGTGATCCATGTGGTCAAAAGCTCCGGCAGATGAATTTTATGGCGTAGGCGTCATGGGCAGCAGCATTGTGCGTCATAGGTCCACCGAACCATCATGCCCATGCGGATCTTGTACACCACTCTCCTGCTTGCCGTTCTCTCTGCAACCGCGCTTGCACAAAATCCCTGCGACGATCTGAACGCAGGCTTCCAGGTGACCGTGGATGGACCGGTGGCCATCTTCCACACCGGAAGCAACTCCAACCAGCACTACATCTGGTACTTCGGCGACGGCACTTCCGGTGAAGGACCGCAGCCCGTGCATACGTACTCCGCGCCCGGCACCTACACTGCCTGCCTCGCGGCATGGGCTTGGAACACGCAGACACAGGACACCTGCTGGGCTGACCATTGCGAGACGGTCGTCATCACCGGCCCCGATCCGTGCGATCAACTCCAAGCCTGCATCCTGCCCATCGACCAGGACAACGGCAACTTCCTGTTCGAAAATTGCTCCACAGCACCTACGGGAGCGGTGTTCGAGTGGACTTTCGGCGATGGGACGGGAACTGCTGGATATCATGTCGAGCACCACTACGATCAGCCGGGAACCTACACCGTATGCCTCTTGGCCACGTGGGGCAACTGTGCCGAGAACGCATGCATCACTGTAGTGGTGGAGAACAATGCAAGTCCTTGCGATCAGCTCAACGCAGGCTTCCAGGTGACCGTGGATGGACCGGTGGCCATCTTCCACACCGGAAGCAACTCCAACCAGCACTACATCTGGTACTTCGGCGACGGCACTTCCGGTGACGGACCACAACCCGTGCATACATATTCCGCTCCCGGTACCTACACCGCCTGCCTCGCAGTGTGGGCATGGGACCCGCAGACGCAGGACACCTGCTGGGCAGACCATTGCGAGACGGTCGTCATCACCGGCACCGATCCGTGCGATCAGCTCAACACCTGCTTCATACCCAACGACTTCGGCAACGGCACTTGGTTCTTCGACAACTGCACCAGCGGGCCCATCGGTACCCAGTACTCCTGGAGCTTCGGCGATGGGACGAACAACACGGTGACCCATGCAGAGCACCATTACGATCAGCCGGGCACCTATACGGTATGCCTCACCGCCTACTGGCAGAACTGCGTGGACAGCACCTGCACGACGATCACGGTACCCGATAGCAGCCCGTGCGACGAACTCACTGCCGGGTTCGAAGCGTCATCGGCCGGCCTTGGTGTGAATTTCGCAAATGATGCGATCGAGCTTTCGTGGACCTATTTGTGGCAATTCGGGGATGGGACCACCGGTTCCGGACCGAACCCTTACCACACGTACCCCGGCTCGGACAGCTACACGGTTTGCCTGCTTGTTTGGGTTTGGGACCCCCTAACACAGGACACCTGCTTCGCCGACCATTGCCAATTGATCACGGTGGTGAATGACGACCCCTGTGCGGACCTGGAAGCCTGCTTCGTCCCGAACGACTTCGGCAACGGCACTTGGTTCTTCGACAATTGCACCAGCGGGCCCATCGGTACCCAGTACTCATGGAGCTTCGGTGATGGAACGAACAACACGGTGACCAATGCAGAGCACCACTACGATCAGCCGGGCACTTATACGGTATGCCTCACCGCCTATTGGCAGAATTGTGTGGACAGCACCTGTACGACGATCACCGTGGGAACGACCGACCCTTGCCTTGGTCTGGTCGCGGAGTTCACCTCCACCACGACCCCGAACGGAACACACTTCTCCAACGGCACCACCGGCACCGGCTTTCAGACCTCCTTCTTCTGGGACTTCGGTGATGGGCAGTCCAGCAACGATGCGCAGCCTTTCCATACATACTCCTCGCCGGGCACTTATGAAGCGTGCCTCCAAGTCCTGAGCGTCTTCCAACTGGCGGGCGGTGTGGTCCATACCTGCTTGGACACCGTGTGCCATGTGGTAGTGATCGGCACCACCGACCCCTGCGCCGGTTTCGACGCGACCATGACCTGGGACGGTGGTGCAGGCAACACCGTGCTCTTCGCCGGGACCACCAACCTGCCCGCCGACGGCTACATGTGGTATTTCGGTGACGGTACCGAGGGATACGACCAAACGACCTCTCACACCTATTCGGCATCGGGTACTTATGAAGTGTGCTTCGCGGCCTATATCTGGAACAGCCAGACCCAGGACACGTGCTGGACCGAGGCGTGCCAAACGATCACCGTGGGTAGCGGAGGGCCATGTGATCAGCTCAATGCCTGCTTCGTGCCCAACGACTGGGGAAATGGCAACTTCTTCTTCGACAACTGCTCAGTCGGGCCTTCGGGTACAGTGTTTGAGTGGGACTTTGGCGATGGAACGACAAGTACCGTTACCAATGTCGAGCACCACTTTGACCAGCCCGGCTCATACACCGTGTGCATGTTGGCCACTTGGGAAAGCTGCACGGATAGCACCTGCTTCACCGTAGTGGTGGAAGGCGGTGCAAGCCCTTGCGACAGCCTTAACGCCGGCTTCCAGATGACCGTCGATGGACAGGTCGCCATCTTCCACACCGGCAGCAACAATGGACAGCACTACATCTGGCACTTCGGTGACGGTGCTTCCGGTGACGGACCACAACCCGTGCATACATATTCCGCACCGGGTACCTACACTGCTTGCCTCGCAGTGTGGGCATGGGACCCACAGACACAGGACACCTGCTGGGCCGACCATTGCGAGACGATCGTGATCCTTCCCCTGGGTATTGCGGAAGCTACTTCCACAGGCGGACTTATGGCCTGGCCACAGCCCTTTTCCAACGGCTTGAGCCTTTCCGGCAGCGACCTGCACGGCCCATACCAAGTCTCATTGGTCGATCCGACAGGACGAGTAGTGGACGACCGACGTGTCGTGGTCCAAGGAAGCATGTTGCTCGATTATGGTTTCGTTCCACCTGGACCCTATTTCCTTCGCGTTCGGGGTATCACCACGAACAGGGCGATCCGGGTGCTGAAGTATTGAGACCCGTTTAAAATGCAACGAGGGCCGCAGCATCTGCCGCGGCCCTCGCCGTCTGTTCGTTGTGGTCGGGACCTATGCCGCCTCTGCGATCTCGGCGGTCTTCTCCATGATCTGGAAGGAGTTCATGACCACTTCCGTGAAATACCGTTTTTGCCCCTCCTTGGTCTCGTAGGACCCGTGGACCAAACGGCCCTCCAGCGTGATGCGGGCACCCTTGCTCAACTGCTCTGTGGCCTGATCCGCCAGCTTGCCCCATGCCACCACGCTGTGCCATTGGGTGTCATCTTTGGTTTGTCCATCCCCGTAGGTGAAGCGTTCGTTGGTGGCCACACTGAAGCGCACCTTCTTCTTTCCTCCGTCAAACTCCCTGAGGTCCGGGTCTTTGCCTAGGTTGCCCATCAGTTGTACGCGGTTCTTGATCATCGTTTCCATGTTTTCGGTGTTTTTTAGGGTTTGTGTTCCGATCGGTTTGTTTGGCCGCTGCAAACATTCAGCGGCCTTCCGACAGCATTCGACCAGTATGCGTTTATAGGCGTTCATAACCGTTTGTTGGGCGGTTTTTTTGACCAAGACCACTTGCTTCGACAGGTGGATCCCGCCCTATCTTAGCCGCCCACGTACGAAAAAGCACATTGCTGTCATGAGCGATAAGAAACGGATCTTGGTCCCCACGGACTTCACCAAAGTGGCGGATTGCGCCATGAACCATGCATCGGCACTGGCTGAACTGATGGACGCAGAGGTCAATATCCTCCACATCGTATCCAAACAGACGGAATTGGAGGAGGCCCGCCTGAAAGTGGGCATGGAAGTGGAGCGGGCCAAGCGCTGGAGCGACCGCGTGAAGGTGAAGCCCCAATTGCGGGTCGGGTCGGTATACGAGGAGATCGGGAATACAGCCTCTGAGATCGGTGCGGAACTGATCATCATGGGCACCCATGGGATGCGCGGCATGCAGTTCATCACGGGCAGCCGGGCCTTGCGGGTGATCACCAACGGCAATGTACCGTTCATCGTTGTGCAGGACCGCAACATCCGGGAGAACGGGTACAGCGATATCGTGGTCCCGATGGACTTACAGCGGGAAACGCGCCAAAAGGTGGCACTGGTGGCGGATATGGCAAGCTATTTCGACAGCAAGGTGCATGTGATCACCCCTCGGGAATCCGACGAATTCCTGCATAAGCAGCTGGAGAACAACATCCGGTTCGCCAAACAGTACTTCGGGGAGCGCCGGGTGGAGCTGGATGCCACGATCGCCGATGTGGACAGCGGCAGCTTCGTGGACGCCGTGGTGAACCATGCACGCAAAGTGGACGCGGACCTGATCGCCATAATGAACTTGGCAAAGGGCAACATCTTCGGCGTGTTGGGCGTGCCTTATGAGCAGGAGATCATCACCAACGAGGCGATGATCCCGGTGATGCTGATGAACCCGCGCGAATCCGCGGGCGGTGGTGGCTGGAGCTTCCAGTGATCCCATCGGGCAAGTCCATCACCTCATCGCGAGGTCGGTGCGAACCGAACAAAGATGCGATGCTGATCAGCGGTTACGAGGTAGCTCCTTGTAGCCGGACCCTTCGGTCGAGGCGCATTCGGTGTGCTATACCCGCATCCCCATGACCAAGATGTCGTCCACCTGTTCCTGAGTCCCCTTCCAATCATTGAACGCCTCGATCAGCAGGGCTTTCCTGCGTTCGGGCGTTTCGGGCGTGATCCGTACCAGCAGGTCACGGAATTGGCGATAGAAGAATTTCTTCCCCCTGGGCCCTCCGAACTGATCGGCATAGCCGTCCGAAAACACATAGGCGGCATCGCCTTTTTGCAACTGCACAGTGTGTCCAGTGAACACCTTGTCCTCCAAGGCGAACCCGCCGATCGGCATCTTGTTCGGTGCGAATTGCAGCACCTCTTTGCCCCGCACCACATAGAGCGGACAATTGGCCCCGGCGAACTCCAGCACTAATTCCTCCGGGTGGAACGTGCATAAGGCCATATCCATGCCGTCGCGGACATATTGGTCCCGGTCCTTGTGGAGGGTTTCATAGGCGATCCGGTTCAGCTGGTCCAGCACTTCGCTCGGCTTGGTGAGACCCCTCTCCTTCACCACCTGGTTCAGGCCGTTGTGACCCACAAGGCTCATGAACGCGCCGGGTACGCCGTGCCCGGTGCAATCCACAGCGGCAAAGACCGTCTTTCCATCAATGGGTTCCACCCAATAGAAGTCACCGCTCACAATATCCTTTGGCCTGTATAACACGAAACTCTCTGGCAGGAGTTCGCGGATGCGCTGGTCCAAAGGCAGGATCGACTCCTGTAACCGTTTCGCGTAACGGATGCTGTCCGTGACATTCTTATACAGCTCCACGACTTTCTTGCTCTGGCGCTCCACCTCGTCCTTCTGCCGCACCATTTCCTCGGTGCGCTCCCTCACTTTCTCCTCCAGGATGCGCTCCCTTTCACCGAGTTCCTTGCGCATCATCAACAAGGCATGGCCCAGCACATCCTCGTTGCTCAGGGGCTGGTATTCAGCCTTGAAGTCCCCCGCCGCCAAGGCGTGGGAGAAATCCGTGGTCCGCTTCAACCCCTCCACCAGGCCGGTCAATGCACGGGACATGTCGCCGATCTCGTCATTGCGCGGGACGATCCTGGCCCGCGGGAACACGCCACGGCCCAGCTGAAGTAGGATGCCCCGAAGGCGGTGGACGGGCCTGACGATGCCACGGACCAGAAGGAAGGCCAGGATGGAACCGATCACAACCAAAGCGGAACCCAAATAGAGCACGAAAAATTTCAATGAATTGAAGCTGCGGATCATGCCGTCCCGCAATGCCTCCCGCTTTCGGCCTTGCTCATTGAGAAGTACGTCCAGGTCTTCCAGCACCTTATCTGTTTGCGTGTCGAGGGTGCCGCCTTCCTCCGCCAGGTCCCGGGCATTGAAGTAAGCCACAGGATCCTTGTAACTCTCGAAGGTGGGGAGCATGCGCTTCACGCTGTCATGCATGGCGAAGAGCACGCTCATGTCCTGGAAGGCCCGGCTCATGGACGCCACCTCATCTTTGTCCCATGCGGACTGTAGCGTATCGATACGGTCGATGAGCGCCGGGAGGTCGTGCTCCGTCAATTGCAGCAGCGCGGTCTTTTCCGGGGCGTCGGGGATGCTCTCCACCAAGGCCCAGTGCTTAATGAGGGTCCGCGCGTTGACCACTAAGTTCCGCAGGCGCACCAAGGCGTCCACCGAGGGGCCATAAACATTGTTGATCTGGGTGTTGATCGAACGGCTGTTCTCGATCGTGCGGTTGGTGAGCAGCACCACCACCAACGCAAAAAAGATGAATAGGCCGAAGCTGATCCCGATCCGGCGCCCTATGGTCATCCGTATCCGCATGGTCAAGGGTCACTGGCCTTTCTCCTTTCGCTCGTCGTGTTCGAGCTCCTCGTACAGATGACGATAGTGCCTGCTCTGCTCATCGTCCTGAAGGCTGTAGTGGATCCCCTCAAGTCCCAGAATGGTCTCCTTCCGGTCCGGCCTCATCCGGTGTGCCTTGAGCATATAGGGCAGGGCCAAGGTGAAGAACTCCCGGCTCACCTCCTGGATCTGCTGGATGCTCGGTATGTCATTGTCCGCCGTGATCAGCTGGATATTGTACACGCCGCGGTTGTAGTACAGCGTGGCCAAGTTGTAGTTGGCACCGTAGTTTGAACTGTCCAAGGCCAGGACCCGCTTATAGGTATCCACGGCCTGGTCATACCGCTCCTGCCGCTTCCGGTCCTGGGCATATAGTTTCACATACACGGTCCCCAAGGCGTTCCCGAACTCGATGTCCCGTTCAGTGATCACGGTGTCCGGCGCCATGCGTCGCAAGGCCTCCCCGTACTTGTCGTAGAGCCCGATGGCCCGTGCGGGGTCTTGATCGTTCAGTGCGTGGGCGGCATCATTGTACATGGTCTTCGCCAAATAGTAATAGGCCGGCACACTGCTCTCGGTATATTGCTTTGTGCTGTCAGTAACGACCGCCGTGTACAAGCTGGCCAACGCTTCATCCCGCAACACATCGGCCTCCTCGCCTTTCGCGTCCTTGCACAGGTCCTTATATATGAAACCCCGTAATACCCAGAGCTCTGGCGAACGCGCCAAGACCTGGTCCGCCACAGCCTCATCCACCAACGTGCGGGCACCCTTCAGGTCACCGTCCCGGTACTTTTGGTTCGCCTTGCCAAGCAGGTCACCCTGGGCAACCGCCAAGGCCGTGAGGACCAAGGTGCATAGGAGTATGGTGAGTGCGCGTTTCATGGTCATTCCACTACTCGGTCCGCCAGTTGCTTCAACGTCAGCCCCACATCGATGTTCTGCTTGTTGGCGTTCACTACGCTGATCTCATATTTCAAGGTGTTCTTGGCGGTGACGAAGTTCACCACGGAGCCGCTGGCCAGTGCGTCGGGAAAATCGGTGATCACTAATGTTGACCGGGCATTGGCCTGCTTCATGATCCCGGGCAATAGCGCCCGGTCCTCCTCCGGTACGAACAGAATATGGCACCGGTCCACCTCTTGTGTCTCCGGTAGCTTCCGGACCTCGATGGGTTGTTTACCAATTGAACGGGTGGCGTACTTCTTAACGAGTTCCTGATAGAGGTTCCCGCTTCCCAGCACACCGATCACGAACGGCCCCCTCCGCAAGGCGGGCTCGCGCCACTCCACCAATTTGGCGATGTTGTAAATGTAGCTGGCCTGAATGATGGCGGTAGTGTCCTTGTCCGGTTCACGCTGGGCCGCGCCACCGAACAGAACGGAGGTCAGCAGCAGCAGCAGAACGGAGACCATTCGCCACAGGGCGGTCCGCCCGGCCGGGTGCGTATTGCGCCCTACGGAGAATGGAAAAATGCGGATCTTCATTGGCCAAGGAAGTGCCAAAGTAGCCCCCAGCAACATCAATGCCACCTATATGGAAACCCCGCTTTACACAGGCGGTTGTGTGTTGCCCCTTCCCGGATGAGGGCGGCCGGTCCGGACCGGTCAGGGTTTTGACGATGCGGCACCGCTCAGGTCGCGATCGAACAGGTACAGACCACCCTTGTCACTGCCGATCAGGTTAAGCTTGTCGAGCATGGTACGCGCCAAGCGCTCCTCTTCGATCTGCTCGGCCACATACCATTGCATGAAGTTGTGGGTGGTGTAATCCTTTTCCTTCAGGCAGAGGTCCACTATGCCATTGATCTCACCGCTCACCTCGACCTCCTGCTGCAGGATGCTCTTGAACACGTCCATGATGCCCTTCATTTCCTTGGGCGGCTTGGCCAATGCCGGTACCACCGCATGTCCGCCGCGCTCGTTGATGTAGCGCATCAATTTCAATGCGTGCATGCGCTCCTCATCGCTGTGGCTATAGAGGAACGCGGCAATGCCTTCCAGGCCCTGCACCTCCGCCCAAGAAGCCATGGCCAAGTACACTTGGCTGCTCATCGCCTCCTTCGCCACCTGCGCGTTCAGCGCGTTCTCCACCTTCTTCGATACCATCTTGGGGAATGTTTTGGGTTAGTGCGTGAAGGTAATCGATCCCGTCATCTTTTATTGAATCCGTTCATGGCCTGAGCGATCCCGAGCAGCCCGAACTGCAATACGGCCTTTCCTGACAGTTCGACCCGGTCGGGCAATGCCTCCTTTTCTTCATTGGTCCACGCACCCAGGACATACTCACTTTGCCTCCCTCGTGGGAATTCACCGCCGATACCGAACCGCAAACGCGGAAATGCCTCCGATCCCAGCAATTCGATGATGCTTGTAAGACCGTTATGCCCACCAGCCCCGCCGGAGCCCCGCAGCCGGACCTTGCCGAAGGGGAGCGCCAAGTCGTCGGTGATCACCAACAGGTGCTCTGGATCGAGACTTTCCTGATCCAGCCAATAGCGAACCGCTTTGCCGCTGAGATTCATGTAGGTCTGCGGCTTGATCAGCACGAAGGTGCGCCCCTTATGCTTGAAACGCGCGGTGTCGGCATAGCGGCCCGGGCTGAAGGAGGCGTCGAACGCATCCGCTAGGGTGTCCACCACTTGGAAACCAATGTTGTGCCGCGTGCCTGCGTATTCCGGCCCGGGATTGCCCAAGCCTGCGATCAGGTATTTCATGGATCGGCCGTGAAAGTACAAGCCCCGCACGAGGCGGGGCTTGCGGACGGAAAATTGGAAGCTGCTTCACGCAGCTCCAGATCATTTTTTGGCGGCTGCGGCGGGTTCCGCCTTCTTATCCGCGTCAACAGGTGCGGCAGCTCCGGCAGCGGCAGCGGTCTCGGCCGGGGTTTCTGCGACTTTCTTAGCCATTTTTACGCTGACCACCACATCATTGGGCTTCTCCATGATGGTGATCCCTGGCAGGCTCAGGTCGCTTACGCGGATGCTATCCCCCAGCTCCAGCTTGGTGATGTCCAGCTCGATCAGCTCCGGCAACGCATCCGGCAGGCCCTTCACGCGCAACTTACGCATGGTCTGGTTGAGCTTTCCGCCCATACGCACACCGGCACTTTGTCCCTTCAAGCGTACGGTCATGCTCAAGCGGGACTCCCTGTTCGCGATGGTCTCCAAGAAATCGGCGTGGATCACCGCGTCTGTCACGGGCTGGAACTGCTTGTCATGCAGCAATGCCGTGCGCTTCTCTCCATCGATGTCCAGCTGCACGCTGTATGCTTCCGGTGAGTGGACGATCTTGCTCAGCGCACGCTCGTCCACGCTGAAATGCACAACGTCCTTGCCGCCGTAGAGTACGCAGGGGACTTGCTTATTGCGGCGGACCTCCTTGGCACCGGTGGTGCCCTTTGTCTCGCGCTTGGTGCCGATGAGTTCGACGTTCTTCATTTTGACCTCGGGGTGTTATGCGATGATGAAGTGGCTGCTGATGCTCTCGTGATGCCGGACCCGTTGGATCACGTCGGCGAACAACTGCGCCACGGACAGTTGCTTGATCTTGGTTGATGCTTGAAGTTTTTCCACCGCTACTGGGATGGTATCGGTGACGATGAGCTCCACAAGGTCGCTGGCTTGGATGCGCTCGCAAGCGTCACCGCTCAGTACGGCATGGGTGCACATGGCGCGAACGCTGAGGGCGCCCTGCTCCACCATCATGGTGGCGGCCTTGGTCAACGTTCCGGCGGTATCCACCATGTCGTCCACGAGCACCACGTTCTTGCCGGCAACATCGCCGATCACCGTCATGCTGTCCACCTTGTTGGCCACTTTGCGCTGCTTATAGCAGATGGCCATGTCCACGCCCAAATGCTTGGCGTAGGCGTTGGCCCGCTTGGTGCCGCCGGTGTCCGGTGCAGCCATGATCAGGTCGTCGAGCTTCAGGCTTTGGATATGGGGCAGGAAGATGCTGCTGGCGAAAAGGTGGTCCACAGGCACTTCAAAGAAGCCCTGGATCTGGTCCGCGTGCAGGTCCATGGTCATCACGCGGTCCACGCCGGCGGCGGTGAGCATGTTGGCCACCAGCTTGGCACCGATGCTCACGCGGGGCTTGTCCTTGCGGTCCTGCCGGGCAAAACCGAAGTAGGGGATCACGGCTACGATCCGCTTCGCACTGGCCCGTTTGGCAGCGTCCACCATCAGGAGCAGCTCGAACAGGTTGTCGCTGGGCGGCATGGTGCTTTGCACAATGAAGACCACGTTGCCACGCACCGTCTCCTCGAAGCTGGGCTGGAATTCCCCATCGCTGAAGCGGCTTACGGTGACCTCGCCGAGCTTCTGCCTGCCTTCCACAGCAATACGCTCCGCGAGGTCGCGAGTGGCCGTGCCGCCGAAGATCTTTGCGCTATCGTGCTCGTTGTGGTCCATGCCGCTGGGGCCGAAGCCTCCGAAAAGGGCCGCAAATGTAATGATCCTCCGCCAGTTATCAACGATCGTTGATCGGATCTTTTATAACCCCGGAATGACCGCGTCCATGGGGACTTGCCGCGCAATTCTTCCCACCTTCGCACCCAATGAGTAAAAAGACCAGGGCACGGCACACGAACGGCCCCTCCCAACAAGGCCTGCTGGCCTTGGTCCGTGATGCTGGCGGCACCGGCATCACAGCCCAGCAACTCCTGTTGAAGCTCGGCTTGGACAAACGGGACCGCGAAGCCGTCCATGCCATGCTTTCCGACCTCATCGCCAAGGGAAAAGTGGAAAACGCGCCGCGCGGTCGCTTCGTGGCACATGGCGGACGCACAGACCCCGGAAAGCAGGTCGGCGGTACCGAGGCCACTATCGACATCATCATGAGCGGTGCAGGATATGCGCGCTTAGGCCCCGGAAAGGACGATGTGTACGTACCCGAAAACGCCGTGGGCACGGCACTGCACGGAGATAAAGTGCTGTTGCGCATCAGCAGCGGGCGCGGCCGGCCAGAAGGCAAGGTGCTGCAAGTGCTCGAACGCCGCCGCACCCGCTATGTGGGAAAAGTGGAGAATAAGGGTGCGCAGATGCTGCTCAACCCGGACGACCAGAAGATGAACCGCCCGTTATTGATCCGGCCGGACGGATTGAACGGTGCCAAGGTGGGCGAGAAAGTCATCGCGGAAATGGCCCCTTGGACCGATGCCCGTGAGATGCCGTGCTGCTCCGTGGTGCGCATCCTGGGAAAAGCGGGCGAGCACGAGGTGGAGATCCACGCCATCCTGGCGGAATTCGACCTTCCGGCAGAATTCCCGGCGGAAGTGGAGGAGGCCGCCGAGAATATCCCTTCCGGCATCTCCAAGGAAGAGATCGCCAAGCGCCGCGACGTGCGCAAGATCACCACCCTCACCATCGACCCGGACGACGCCAAGGACCTCGACGATGCCCTCAGCGTACGCAAACTGGAAAACGGGAACTGGGAGGTGGGCATCCACATCGCCGACGTGAGCCATTATGTACAACCCGGTGCCTTAGTGGACAAGGAGGCCGCAGCTCGCGCTACCAGCGTCTATTTGGTGGACCGCGTGGTGCCCATGCTGCCAGAGCACCTCAGTAACAACCTCTGCTCGCTGAACCCGCACACGGACAAACTCAGCTTCAGCGCCATTTTCGAGATCGATGACAAAGCCCGCCTGCACGGCGAATGGTTCGGCCGCACCATCATGAACAGCGACCGGCGATTTGCCTATGCCGAAGCACAGGCTCTCATCGACGGCGGTCAGGGCGAGTTCAAGGACGAGGTGCTCACATTGTACGAGCTCTCGAAGATCCTGCGGAAGGAGCGCATGGACAACGGCGCGTTGGAAGTAGGTGGCAACGAGGTGAAATTCAAACTGGACGAAAAGGGCCGCCCCATCGAGGTGTACGAGAAAGTGATGGGACCCGCAAACTGGCTGATCGAGGAGTTCATGCTGCTGGCGAACAAACGCGTGGCGGCCTGGGTCAGCAGTCGCAAGGGGGGTGCCCCGCCGTTCGTGTACCGCATCCATGACCTGCCAGACCCTGAAAAAGTGCAGCAATTGCGCGTACTGGCCAAGAGCTTCGGGCACAACTTGAAGACCGACGGAAGGCCGGAGGACCTGCCCAAGGCGATCAACCAGCTGATGCGTGCGATCAAGGGCACCGAGGAGGAGAACATCCTCAAGCAGGTCACCATCCGCAGCATGAGCAAGGCCATCTACAGCACGGAGAACATCGGGCACTATGGCCTGGCCTTCGAGGACTACACGCACTTCACCAGCCCCATCCGCCGCTACCCGGACCTGATGGTACACCGCGCCATGGCGCACTACTTAGCGGGAGGCAAGCCCTTGGACGTGAAGAAGCTGGACATCAGCTGCGCCCACAGCAGCGCCATGGAAAAGCGCGCCGCCGACGCCGAGCGCGCCAGCATCAAATTCAAGCAGGCAGAATACATGCTTGCGCGCGTGGGGCAGACCTTCGCGGGCATCGTCAGCGGCCTTACCTCCTGGGGCATGTACGTGGAGGTGATCGAGAACAAGTGCGAAGGCATGATCACGCTGCGCGACCTTCCCGGCGACCACTACAAATTCGAACAGGAGAAATACTCCGTGGTGGGCCAACGCACAGGGAGACGCTTCAGCTTAGGCGATGATCTGCAAGTGATGGTGCGCGGCGTGGACATGGAAAAGCGCGTGATCGACTTCTCCTTGGTGGATGAAGGACCGGCCAACACTCCGCCCGAAAGGTCCACCCGTGGCCAATGGGACGAGACACGCCCCTACCCTGCCGGAGGCGGCGGCGGTGCAAAGAAGGGCTTCCGCAGCCCGAAAGGAACGGGGGCTAAAAAGGATAGGAAGAGCGGAGGGAATTCGAAGGGAAAGGGGAAGAAGCGGAGGTAGATCGCTGAGGAATCAAATACGCACACTCATTTCCCCTGCATGAACTTCACCACCAGCGCCATCAGCTTGTCGTTGACCGACTCATAGCGCGCCATCAGCTTTTCCATCACTTCCGGTGGAAAATTCTGCTGTTGCTTCTCCACATACCCATTGGAGGACTGGTCGTTCATGGTAATGCTCACCGGGCCACGCAGGCTGTAGAAATAACTCAGGTCCTTCTTGTAGTACTCTGCGGCCTTCACCACCACAGCTGCAGGGACGTTGATCACGCCGCGCTCATAATCACTGTATGTACTGGATGCCACACCCAGATCAATGGCAACCCCTTCCTGTGTGTACTTTTGCTCATCACGCAGGTGCTTCAGTTTCTTACCGATCAAGAACATATCTTCCATGATCCATCTGGTTTGGCCGAAAGTATCCGGGTTCTCCGGAAAAGTTCCGGAGTTGCCGGAGTGGTTTTGCACAAGTTGTCCACAGGTTTGTTGCGCCGCCCAATAAAGGGTGGCGTAAAAACCAAACAACAATGAAGAAGCTTTTTTTCGTTTTGGCGATCATGGGCATCGCGGGCACTGCGAAGGCACAACGGGGAGCAGCAGGCCCCGTCAATATTCCCGGCACAAATCTCGGTGAATCGGGCGGCCCTGTACTGAATATAAATTGTAAAGCGAGCGAAGAGGTGTGTTGCGTGATTTGGATCACCCACCGTGTCGAGAAGGCTAACACTGTGACCTCCAACGGAAAGACCTATACATTCACGACATACACGTCCAAGACCGATGACAAGGGAAACTCCACTCTCACGTTCAAGGATGCCAAGCCCCAATAATGAGGTTCTTTCTGGAAACGGGCCGGGACGTCACCCGGCCCATTTCCGGGCCGTCTTGTCCTTGGTCCTTTGCTACAGCTTTCTATCGGGGGCGTGCGGGCAACACAAGGGAGCGATTGGTACGTCCGCCAGCATATCGGGGATCGCTACTATTTCTGGCACAGCGGAAAATCGCGCAGACACGGCACCGGTCAGTCTGATCCAGAGCATCCCCCTTTCACGGAAGGTGGACCTGCCAGCTTTTCAAGTGAAGAGTTTCGTGGACCACAAGTTCTTCATGTTGAACGATGCGCCCGATGGTCAGAGCTTCGTCGCCATGGCGGATACTGTGCTGGACACCCTGCCGGTCCGACCTGTGTCGATCCCGATGAGTTACCGCGCCTTGTTGCGCAGGCACAAGATCGCGGCAGCCGAGAACGATACCAACTTCTTGGGCGAAGGCACCTTCGCAGGCTATTGGGCGCCACGCCTTATCGCGGTGAAAGCGCACGGAGGCCACATATACGAGTGCATCCGTATCCGCGCACTTGGACACACCTATGATCTACCCGGCCATGCCGGCGATAGTACATTGTTGCTCAACACATTCGACTTTCTGGAAGTGGATGGAACACACCGGTACTATATCGACAAGTCCAGCCTTTACCGCTATCATTTAAACTATGATTTCAATGAGCTTGAGCCGATGGGAGAAATGCTCTTGTTCCCGATCTTCAAATCGAGCATGGGATCGGCTGATCCCGACAAGCCCATGTTCGCGATTTTCGCCATGCAGGGTGACAGCGTTTTCGAGGTTGAGAAAATTGAAGCTTGCCAACTTCCGGCTGTATATGACTCGATCGGCAATGGGTATCAAAACTCCTTGGGGCCGATCCATAACGGCATCCATATGCTCAGGTTCGTGCCTCTTTTGTTCGAAACGGGTGGAACAGGTTACCGTGACTACAGCAAACAACTCACCGGGCAAACCAGTGTTGAACTTCTCCGCAAGGCGAGCAGCACGGAATACCTCATGTCGGATTTCCGGGCCATTGGGCCAAGTACCTTTGTAGTGTATAACACCGGTGGGAAACACTACATGGCCGAGATCGACCGGAAAACAGGGTTGGTTCATTCCAAGCGGCGTTTGGAGGGCGAAATACTGCTGGATTCCATCCTGTTCATCAGCGATACGGAATTGCTCGGCTTGAGTTCTGACGGGTTAAGGCTCTTGCGTTGGCGCATTTGACCATGTCGGCATGATGCGATGCGGCATCTATTGAGTGACGGTTTGGTGGTATTGATACTTCATGCGATCATTTGCTCCCACTCGGGATATACCCATAACGCAAGGTAAAATGAAGTTCCTTCCACAACTTTTCATTATCGTGACTGCCAGATCTTGCGTCCATGGAGAGAAGTACATTCTGAAACACGCGCAGGATACCATCCGCCGCAATCCGAATGACACCAGCTATTTCTCCTGCAACACATGCGGAGATGAGGCATACAATGGGGGGTTCATACCGGCCACCGTAGCCAGCTTGCTTCAGGAACGGGATCCGGAGAAACCGACATTCTTCATGTTCTTCGATTCCGGCTGCCATGGATTTCCAACCACTATGGCCTCTTATCTGGCGAAGGTGAACGCAATGGACACGATCGATCCGGTATTGGTGCTTGTAGACAGTTACAGCATGTTACCAATGGCGCGGAAAAAGGTATATCAATGGGGTTGGAAAGGGCCAGTGTATATCCTGAACCAAGACCACTATGGCTGTCCGCCGTTCTTCGCCAGTAACAGGGATAGTCTTGTCCTGAAAGAATTCAACATTCAGGAAACTGCCGGGTATTTCAATACGGTTTCCCTCGAAATTATGGCCGACAGGAATGGCCATGTGACAGGCTACTCCAACTACCACGACCTGCCTGGAGAGTTGCGTGGCACGAACTTGCCGAAGTATTGATAGCATGCCATGGGGTGCGGATTTCCAAGCTCACCCCGAAAGGTATCCGCTCCGGCGCGCTGCCGATCCATGGATCCGGTTCTCGTGCTGTTCGTGTTAGCCACCGCTACACTTTTCCCGCTCACCATTCGTGCCCAAACGGACACCCTGCAGCGTTCGGGCACCCGGCCGTCCTGCGACACCTCCGCATGGAACTGCCCACTCGTGGACAGCACCGGCGCGTTCGCCGATAGCAGCACTGCCATCACTTCTTCCTCCCTCTACGGCTCCCTCAGTGCTAGCTATGCCAGCAGCAGCAACTGGAACGGACAGAACCTGCGCAACTTCGCCTTGGTGGGCAATCTGTTATACACGCACAGTCTCTTCGCGGCCAAGCATGGGCACCTCCATCAAGTGATGGCTGATCTCGGTTACCAGAAATTCGTGGACAGCACTTGGGTAAAAAGCATTGACCGCTTGCAGGTGAACCTGCTGTGGAACAAAACGAGCAGGAAGTTCAACTCCTCGTACAGCATCGCCTTCGGTACACAATTTATGCCAGACGCCGTGCCAGAGTATGATCCCGAACAGGATAAAACAGTGGAACGCTCTGTGGGCGGCTTTCTCAACCCATTCAACCTCCAGCTAGGTTACGGCTTGGTATTCTCGTTCTGGGAAAAGAGCAATATCAACTTCGCTTTCGCCACCTTGCAAATGAGCAGTTCACCCAAAGCAACCACCTCGCCCGCCTTCACAGGTGCCAATGTGATCGAAGGCAAGAAGGCCTACTACTTCATGAACTACGGTTTCTCTGTGTCCACGGCCATCAACAAGAACTTCGGGGAGCACATCCAGTGGATCAACAACACGCGCATCTTCGGCAACGGATTGGACCGCGACCATGTGAACCTCCAGTTCAGCAACATGGTGATCGTGAAGCTCTGGAAATACCTCCAACTCCGCTTCGATACGCGCTTGGCCTACAGCCCCATGCTGAATTACAAGATGCAGTTCCGGCAGGAGGCATTGATCGGCTTCTTCTATGAGCGGAACAAGTGACTTTTAGTTGTCAGTTGTTCGTTGTCAGTTGTCCGGCGTTGCCGCGCCAAAGCGCCTTAGCGTTCTTAGCGCCCTTTGCGGTAAACCTCACACCGCTCAAGTCCGCATTTCTCTGCGTCTCAGCGCCTCTGCGTCCTTCTCCCTCACACCAGGTTCAACCGCTTCGCCAGCTCGTCCTTGTAGCTGCCGCCGATAGGGATGATCTTCTTCTCATTTTCCAAGATCAGGTTGGGCTGCTCGATGGCGGTGATCTTGTCAATGCGGACGATGAAAGAGCGGTGTACGCGCATAAAGTCCGCTTCGGGCAACTTGGCCTCGATATCCTTCATGGTGCTATGGATGGTGTAGCGCGTGTTCAAGGTGTTGATCACCACGTAATCCTTCAACGCCTCGATGTAGTAGATGTCGTTGGTGCGGAGCTTTACCATGCGGCTGTTGCTCTTCACGAAGAGCAGGTCGCGGTTGCCGCTTTGGCCTTCCACCAGGTTGAACAATAGATCGCGCTCCTTCAGCACCTCGGCCTCCTTCTTGTGCTTGTAGAGGGCCATCTCGATCGACGTATGGATATCGATCTCCTTGAACGGCTTGATGATGTAGCCATAAGGCTGGGTCACCTTGGCCTTGCTGAGCGTGCTCTCATCGGCGTAAGCGGTGAGGAAGATCACAGGGATGTTGGCTTCGGCGCGGATGCGGGTGGCCGCTTCGATCCCGTTCATCTCGCCCTTGAGCATGATGTCCATGAGGATGATGTCCGGTTTGGCCTCCAAGGCCAACGCAACGGCATTCTCGCCCGTGGAGGCCGCGCCCACCACATTGTAGCCCAACTTCTTCAGGCTTTGCTGGATATCCTTGCTGACGATGCTTTCATCCTCAACCACCAATACATTCGTCTGCGCCATGGTCAGTGATCAGTAACGTTCAAAAGTAATCAAATAGGAGGTTCCCTGTGCTTCTTCTGGACCGGATCGTCCAATTTGTCCGTCCAGTTGGTCGATCAGCATCTCCACGAGCTCCATACCAAGGCCCCGGTCCCGGTCCTCCACATAGTCAGCCGGGAATCCCGCCCCGTCATCACCCAAGGTGATGCGTACAGTACCCTCCTCCTCGACCAGCCCGATGTTGATGTTACCTCCATTGTTCCCCGGGAATGCGTGCTTTAACGCATTACTGATCAATTCGTTCAAAATAAGCCCGCACGGGATGGCCTTGTCCAGATCGAGCATCAGGGGTTGAAGTTCAGTATGGAGCAACACTTTTCCGGTGAGTGAATAGCTCATCACCAGGTTGCGGCTCAAGCCCCCGATATACTGGGCAAAGTCCACTTGGCTGAAATTCGTGTTCTGGTACAGGCTTTCATGGATGAAGGACATGCTGCGGATCCGGTTCTGGCTCTCGTGCAACAGGGCCAAGGACCGGGGATCGTCCGCTACGTGATCGCGCTGCAGGCTGAATATGCTGCTGATGATCTGCAGGTTGTTCTTCACGCGGTGGTGTACTTCCTTCAATAGGACCTCCTTCTCCCGGAGGCTTTCCATCACGGCCTGTTCCGTCTTCTTTTTCTCGGTGATGTCGTGCGCCATGCAACTCACCTCGTTGATCACCCCGTCCGCCATGATGGGGCTGACAAAGAACTCGATCCAGATCACGGAGCCGTCCCTCCTCCTCATTTCTGTTTCATGGTGTTGGGCATTTCCTGCGAACACCGATCTGGCCAATTGCAGAAATTCCCTTTCCTGTTCCGGCAGTATGAACCGTTGAAATGCACTTCGAAGATCCACGCCGATCTTCACATCCATTCCATAGTGCAGCTTTGTAATTTGCCTGAAGTGCTTATTGCAGGCGGTGACCCGGAAATCCCTGTCCAAGCCCCAGATCATCACATCGGCGCTGCTCTCGAAGATGGCGTTGAGCTTTGCCGCCTGCTCGCGCACCCGGGCCTCGGCAACGCGTTCGGCGGTGATCTCGTGTCCGATGCCGAAAGCCTCCACCACGTTGCCCTCGCTGTCCCGCACGGGGCTGAGGTAGATCTCGTTGCAGACGCGCTCCCCGTTCCGGTCTGTTCGGTCCGTTTCAAAACGTACCGTATTTCCTGCGAACACCTCATCGTATTTCCCCTTCCAGAAATCATGGTAGTCCTCCGGGGCGAAGAGGTCACGCGGCATGTCCGGGTCGGTGTTGATGTGGGGAACGGTCCCATGGAGCCGCTTCACCATGTTCAGGTAACCTTGGTTGAAGCTGGTGAGGGCGATGCGGCGGTCCACTGTCCAGAACAGGTGTTCGCTGGCTTCAAAGAGGGCTTTTTCCTTGGCAGCATGCTTAAGCAGCTGCTCCTGTGCCGCGTTCGCGGCGGTGATATCGCGGAAGATGCTGCGTACGGCCACGGTTTTTCCCTGTTCCTGTCGAAGGCTGGAAGTGCCTTCCATCAACAGTTTCCTGCCGTCCTTGGTGATAAAGACCGACCGCCATGGCGTGGGATCGACCTCTTCGGTCGCTTGTGCCAGCCATACCCGTGCCGGTCCTTGTTTGTCCTCCGGCAAAAGGTCGAATACGGTCAGAGAGGCCGTGTCCTCCTCGGCATGGCCCAATGTTCTTTTCCAAGCACTGTTCACGAACAGGATCCGACCCGTAGCATCCACGCTGTGGATCAGGTCCGTTGCATTGTCCACGAGGTCACGGTATCGTTCCTCGCTGATCCGCAAGGCCTCCTGATCCCGCTTTGCTTGGGTGACATCCCTACTGACGCCCATACCACCGAGCAACACACCATCCTCATCGAAAAGCCGCGAGGCGGCCAAGAAGCTCACGAATACCTTTCCCTCGGCCGTGATGTTCCGGACCTCGCCGGCATAAGCCCCATAACCTGCCATTTCCTCCTGCACGCGATCGAATTCGGCCTGGTCGGCGTATAACATGCGGGAATTCCGGCCCAGAATGTCCTCCGCCTCATGGCCGAACTTGATCATGGCGGCGGGATTGAACTCGGTGATCAATCCTTTCGGGTCCACCGCAACGATCATGTCCAATGAACTATCGATCAAGCTCTTCGATAAGCGTCGGCTTTGTAGTAACGCTTCTTGTGTGCGCTGGTGTTCATCGATCTCCGAACGGAGCATGGCGTTCACTTCCTCCGCCATCGTAGCGCGCAGCCGTTCCTGCATCAGGCTCCGCTCTGTCTCGGCATCATGTAATGTGAGCTGAACGGCCGGGGCGTCCAGGTGCCAAGTGATCGTTCCAAAGACCATTAAAGGGCATGGTGCGGCAACTCCGGTCCTGAAATTGATCCTCACGGTATCTGCTTCTTGTCCGCCCTGGATCGCTACGAGCAGGTCGTTCAGTACTGGGACATCCTCATCCACCACCAATTGGGCCAGTTCCATATCCGTGGGAAAGGTTGTTCCCAACACGGTGGAGGCGGAGGGATTGGCGTACGTCACCTTTCCCTGCTGGACGATCAGGATGCCGTCCCTGATCCGTTCCGTGAGCTGGCGATAGCTGTTGGCCAATTCACGTTGTTCCATCTCGGCTTGGCGAAGTGGTGTGATATCGATGATGATCCCTTCGATCACGGAGGCCCTTCCCGGCTCTTCCCGCACCACCACGTTCTCCAGCACATGTACGGCCCTTCCATTGCGGTGTTTAAGCAGGACCTCATAATTGTTCAAACGCTTCTTGGAAAGAAGATCCTCGATAAAGCGCTGGCGCTCTACCATATCAAAATAGAACTCCTTCACCGGGATCTCCATGAGCCCTTCCCGGGTGCCATAGCCCAAGAGGTTCGAAAGGGCTTGGTTACAATCCAGCATGCGGCCCGTTACGGATGTGCGGTACCAACCCAGCAGATCCCCCTCCAACAGGTCCCCGTAGCGCGGCTGGTGATCGCTCACCGGCCCCTCAGCCTTTCCCTTGCTTGACATTTCCTTGGATCTCTGATAAACAGAAACATGGTCACCTTATGGCATAAAGCCGGACGGCTCGAAAGGTGGTGGAAGTTTTTCATTGTCAAGGCGCATTTCCTTGCCGTCCTTGTACCGGATGGAGAGAAGCAACATCCCATTGCTGTCGTAGTAGTTGAAGTCACCTTGTTCCATGCCCGCCGTGTACTTCCCCTCCAGTTTCAAGCGTCCGTTCGGCCAGTACCACCGTTGTTTGCCGTTGCGTTCCCCGCCCACGAAGGAGCCTGTGAAGTTTTTCTTCCCATTGTCGTACAGGCTGATCCAGGGGCCGTCCCGCAGCCCGTCCTTGTAGGCTCCGTTTTCGGTATGTCCGCCCACGTGGTAAGTCCACATGCCATCCTTTAAGCCATCGATGTACTCCCCTTGAGTGATCACGGTGCCATCCTTTTCATACTCCACCGAGGCCCCCTCCTCCTTGCCTTTTCTGTAATTCTCCTCGCGATGTAGCTCTCCCGTCCGATAGTACCACTTCCAGTTACTTTGTGGCAGGCCATTCAGGTAATTCCCTTTCTGCTCCACCTCACTGCTTCGGTGATAGAAGGTCCATGGCCCGTCCTTCTTGCCCTCCTTGTACTGGCCTTCCGCCCGTTTCTCTCCGGTGGAGTAGAACTCCGTCCACGGTCCGGTCATGGCACCGACCTCGCTCATTTCCCCTTCACTTACCAGTACATTATTCCTGAATATCGAAGCATCCGTTGGTTTCCCCTTGGCATCGAACCGGCGGAACAGGCCCTCTTTCTTGCCGTCCTTGGAATAGCTTCCGATGCTGGCCACGGCCCCATTGGAATGGTAGGTGTTTTTGATGTCCAACAAGGTGGTCTCTGCGGCGTCCGGTAGAACTTCGTCCTGGTCGAACTTCGCCAAGTCCTGCAGGTTACCCTGTTGGTCGTATTCCTTGAAGATCCCCTGGCGCTTGTCGTCCACGAAACGTCCCTCCCACTTCAGTCTTCCATTCGACCAATAGCCTTGCCAGGGACCCTGCCGTAGGTGCTGCGCATCATAGCGGTTGATGGCCTGCCTGCGTTGCAGAACACCCGCGCGCCAGTCCGTGATGGTAATGATCCTCCCGTCCTCGGCGTATTCATATGCCTTGGCTTCCTCCTTACCGTCCTTGAACTCCACCGTGGATCTCTTGGTCCCGTCCGGGAAGAAACCGATGGAAGGGCCTTCCTTCACGTCCGCTACATAGTTCTCCTCGCTGACGAGCGTATCACCCGGCGCATACGTCCTCGAAGGCCCGTTCTTCTTCCCGTCCTTGTATTCGATGGTGCTGGTCAAACTTCCGTCCGGGGCATGGAAGGACCATGTGCTGTCCAGCTGGAAATCCACCCTGTTCCCTTCGCTTTTGAGCACACCGGTCTCATAAAAAGTCTTCCAATGGCCTTCCGGCTTGCCATCCACCAAGATCCCTTCGCTGCTGACTTTTCCATCGGGGTAAAAGTACTGGTGGAAGCCATCGCCGACCTGAGCGGACAGCACACCCACTTCAACACACATCAGTATCATTATTACTCTTTTAAAAAAGAGATGATGATATGATAAGGGCTGTTGATCGTGTTGACGATCGGTTTGGTCCGGGCTTGACTTCATCACTTCTCAAAAGTATTCAACACGCCGTGAACAAAGGAGGTGACGGTGTTTGTTGCGGGGAACGGTGCCCACAGTGGAAGGAGCGGTCCATCATCAACGATCGTGCAAAGCCTTGGTTGCTTCCGTGTTGATGGATCATCCGGTCCAAGGGTCCCTCCGGATCGTTCGATCCCTGTTTGAATTCAGTGATGGAAGATCCTTGCAACCCCGGATATTTTGATCATGCAGGACGGGATCGGAACGGGCACAATATCTTCATCATAAGTTGTCCACGGGATAACTTCCTTTTCAACAGGTGGAATGTTCGATCATTGCGGTGGCCGCTATCTTTGAGGCATGCACATCGCAATAGGCAGTGATCACGCCGGTTTCCGGCTGAAGGAGCAGCTGAAGGAACATCTTTTGGCCACCGGCCACACCGTGGAGGACAAAGGAACCTTTAGTGATGACAGCACCGATTACCCGGACTATGCCCATGCCGTTGCACGGGACGTGGCGGAGAAGAAGGTGGATCTTGGCATTGTGATCTGCGGAAGCGGCAACGGGGTGAACATCACCGCGAACAAGCACCACGGTGTGCGGAGCGGGCTGGCTTGGAACGTGGAGGTGGCCGAGGTGATCCGCCAGCATAATGATGCCAACGTGCTCGCATTGCCGGCACGGTTCATTTCAACGGAGGAGGCCATTGCGATCACGGAGGTCTTCCTGAAAACGGATTTCGAGGGCGGCCGTCATCAACGGCGCGTGGCCGCCATTGAGCAATAGCAAGCATTATGTGGAGAGGCACTATTCTGGCCGCGTTCATCGCGACCCTCACTCCGGCCATGGCCCAGAGGGACAGTGCGGCCCTACACTATGCGTCCACCATCACCGAAGCGGACCTGCGCACGCACCTGACCATATTGGCGAGTGATGCATTCGAAGGGCGCGAGACCGGCATGAAGGGCCAGAAGATGGCCGCCAGGTACATCGAGGAACAGTTCCGGCAATTCGGTATTCCGCCGGTCCCCGATGCGGAGGAACGGGGCATGCTGGCCGACGGCTACCAGCAGCAATACCCGCTGGTATTGTCCAAGCCGGGCGGGCTCGCGATAGCGGTGGACGGTAAGGAGTACGGCTACATGCAGGACTACTTCTATAATGATGAGCGGCTCCGGCAGGACTTGGAGGCTCCGGAAGTGATGTTGGCAACGCCCGTGTCGCTCGGCGGGATGCGGCTGGGCGGCGGCAGCAAGGTGGTGATGCTCATTGACGCGGGCAAGCCGGATAACAACCTGTTCATGGACATGCGGGCGCTGACAAGTGCGCTTGACAAGACCGTGACCAAAGTGTTGCTGGTGGTGAACGACAGCGCCAAAAGCATGATGAAACGCTTCGGCCCGCTCTTGGACCGGGAACGGATGCGCTTGGCGGAACCAGGGAAGAAAGTGACGGACAAGGGCATGCAAATACTGGTGATCACCCCGGAACTGGCCCAGGCCATACTGGACAAGGGCCGCTATTCCATGAAGAAGGCCGTGAAGACCGTGAGCAAGAAACGGGTCATCATCAAGGTGCCGGTCAAATTCACCTATCGTTCACAGGATAAGGCACTCAGCGGGGAAAACGTGCTGGGCTATGTCGAGGGCAGTGATAGAAAGGGTGAGCTGATCGCAGTGACGGCGCACTATGACCACATCGGAGTGATCGACGGCGAGGTTTACAACGGTGCCGATGACGATGGCTCCGGTACGGTGGCGGTGCTGGAAATGGCCCAAGCATTCGCCAAGGCCAAGGCGGAAGGGCAAGGTCCCCGGCGCAGCATGCTGTTCATGACGGTGAGCGGTGAGGAGAAGGGACTGCTCGGCTCGGAGTGGTACACCGACCATCCGGTGTTCCCGTTGGACAGCACAGTGGCGAACCTCAATATCGACATGATCGGACGGACGGACACAGTGTATGGGGACAGCTCCTCTTATGTGTATGTGATCGGGAGCAAGCGGATCAGCAGCGAACTGGGCACCATCATCGAGCGGGAGAATGCGACCCGGACTCAATTGAACTTGGACTACGCCTTCGATTCCGACACCGACCCCAACCGCTTCTACTATCGGAGCGATCACTACAACTTCGCCAAGCACGGCGTGCCCATCGCCTTCTTCTTTAACGGCGTCCATGCGGACTACCACGGACCCTACGACGAGGTGGACAAGATCCGCTTCGACCTGCTGCACAAGCGGACCCTCTTGGTGTTCCACGCCGCTTGGGAATTGGCTAACCGCGATGCGCGGATCGTGGTGGACCACTCCGTCCTGAAGGAGTGATCGGTTCAGCCCTTCACCGGCTCTCGGAGCAGCTCCACGATGGTATTCTCCATACGGTCCTTGAAGCGGGTGTAGCGCGCTCCGGTCCCGGGTCCGTAGATGCCGGTGAAAATGCGCCGGACCGTGCCATCGCGACCGATGAGCAGGGTGGTGGGATAGCTCTTGAGCTGGCTGATAAAGGGGAGCTTCTTGCGCACACTGTCCGTGTTGGCGAAGCCGGCATAAAGCATGTCGTAGTCCACCCCCAGCTTTTCCTTGAAGTGGCGTATGGCGGCCACTGAGGCCGCACTGTCCGGATAACGCTCAAAGCAGATCGCCACGGCCTCTAGGCCGTCCTTGTGGTATTTCGCATAAAACTCATGCAGCATGCGGCTCTCGTCCATGCAGTTGGGGCACCATGTGCCCATGATCTCCACCACCACCGCATGGTCCCTGTACTTTTCGTCAGACAAACTATGCATGGTCCCTTCCGTGTCCGGGAAGGAGAACGCGACGGGATACTTCATGTCCAGCTGGGTCATGGTCTCATCGTCGGCCAGTGCGAAGTGCGGGTTGCGTACGGCATACCAAGGCTGTTTCCAGTGGTGGCCACTGCGGAATTCCCCCAGCAGGCTGTCGGGGCGGATCGCAGCACTGAACAGGAATGCTTGAGAGCCATTGAACGACGAGAGAAAGAGTGAATCCTTCGTGGTCACTCCCTCCAAGAAGCGCAGGTCGCCGGTCTCCGTGGCGAACGAACCCTTTACATGGCCATGGTCCACGGAGAAGATCCCGATGGCCGGTTCATCATCGCCATCGTCGGTGAAGTGTACCTCCCAGTCCCCGGAAACGTCCGTGGAGGCTGTGACTACAGCCTTTGCGAACCGCGGTTGCTCACCGGCGGTAGCGGTGAAGGGAATGGTGTAATCCGGCCCTTTATAGTGGTTGTACCAAAGGCCCTGAAAGAGCTTTTGACCTTTCACCATGCCCCGGAATTCCGAGTCGAAGAAGGGCATTCGGATACGGATGCTGTCCCCGTTCAACACAATGGAATCCACTACGATGGCCTCGTCCTGGTTATGGATGGTCATTTGCCATCCGGATCCCTTTCGGGCCAGCTCGAACTGGAAGGGAAGCTCCTTGTAGGCGCTTGTCGTGTCCAGGTCCAAGGCCATGTGCCAAGCCCCGGTAAAGAGTTTCTCCTCAGGAACCTTGGTAGCCGGTTGTTGGCAGGCACCGGTCAATAGCAACAGGATAAAGGCTGGGAACAGAGCTCTGGGCATCCTATATCTATAGAAAGGCACGAACATAGGTGTCGCCCACCGAAGTCACGGACATAAAACCACGCAGGCTTGAAGTCCCCACGCGGGGTTGAAAGCTGAGATCAGAAAGGTGAAGATCGAAACGGAGACAACAAGGTTGCCGTTGGCGGTTGCGGTCGTCCGATCACTCGCCACCCGCCGTGATTGGCATTTCTCTGTGCCTCAACGGCTTCCCTCCAACACGCTCAGAGGTCGAACTTGATGCCCTGTGCCAAGGGTACCGTGGTGCCGTAGTTGATCGTGTTCGTCTGCCTGCGCATGTACGCTTTCCATGCATCGGAACCGCTTTCCCGACCGCCGCCGGTCTCCTTCTCCCCGCCGAAGGCCCCGCCGATCTCAGCGCCGCTGGTGCCGATGTTCACGTTAGCAATACCGCAATCGCTGCCGGCCACGCTGAGGAAACGCTCCATTTCACGCAGGTCGGTGGTCATCACTGAAGAGGAAAGCCCTTGTTTCACGCCGTTCTGGATGGCGATGGCCTTGGTGACATCACCGGAATAGCGCATCACGTAGAGGATGGGCGCGAAGGTCTCCTGCTTTACGATCGCCATGTCCGGCGAGGCTTCCACGATGGCGGGCTTCACGTAGCAGCCGCTCTCGTATTTGGCGCCGGTAAGCACCCCGCCTTCCACGAGGATCTTGCCGCCTTGCTCTTTCGCGGCATCGAGGGCTTTGAGGTACATGTCCACGGCGGCCTTGTCGATCACTGGCCCCACATGGTTATTCTCGTCCAAGGGGTCGCCGATGCGCAATTGGCCATATGCCTTTACGAGCTTGTCGGTGAAGGCTTTGTAGACCGAATCATGGATGATCAGTCGGCGTGTGGAGGTGCAGCGCTGCCCCGCGGTTCCCACTGCTCCGAAGAGCGAAGCGTGCATGGCAATGTCCAGATCGGCTTTGTCGGAAATGATGATGGCGTTGTTGCCACCGAGCTCCAGCAGGGAGCGGCCCAAGCGCTGCCCCACGGCGGCCCCCACGGCCTTACCCATGCGCGTGCTGCCCGTGGCGCTCACCAAGGGGATGCGCTCATCGTTGGCCAACCACTCCCCTACTTCGCGTCCGCCGTTGATGATCACGCTCACACCTTCGGGGGCGTTATTGCGTGCCAACACTTCCGCGGCGATCTTTTGGCAGGCCAGACTGCACAAGGGGACTTTTTCGCTGGGCTTCCACAGGCAGGTATCGCCGCAGACCCACGCCAGCGCGGTGTTCCACGCCCATACCGCCACAGGGAAGTTGAACGCGGTGATGATGCCTACGGGGCCGATGGCATGCCACTGCTCGTACATGCGGTGCTCCGGGCGTTCGCTGTGCATGGTGAGCCCGTGCAGCTGGCGCGAAAGACCGACCGCGAAGTCACAGATGTCGATCATCTCCTGCACCTCGCCCAGACCCTCTTGATAGCTCTTGCCCATTTCGTAGCTAACGAGTTTGCCGAGTTCCGCCTTGTGCTTACGGAGCTCATCGCCGAACTGGCGCACGACTTCGCCACGCTTTGGTGCAGGCCAAGTGCGCCATTCCAAGAAGGCGTCCTGAGCGGCTTTTACCGCCTGGTCATACTCCGCACGGGAAGCACCGCGCACGGTACCGATCTCCGCGCCGTCCACCGGGGAAGAGGAAACAAGGCGCTCCCCCTCTCCTTTCATCCACTTGGTACCAGTAGAAACACCCGAGTGGTCCTCGGTGATGTTCCATTGTTTCAGCAGGTCGGCGATGCGGGAGGGGGAGGTGAGGGTGCTCATCGTATTTGGCTTCTTGTTTTCGGGCTGCAAAGGTACGGAGGTTTCGGAGGGGGTGAAATTGGCCTGATAGCTTCGTACTTCGCCTTCACACATTAGGAAAACCTTCCGGGCATAAATTGCAGACGGCGACCGCAAGTGGCGAGATGGTTACGGGGTGAAGTGCGGACCATTTTGATATTCAAGAACTGACCGATGGATGTGACGACGAAAGCCATGAGAACCCTGTTGCTCGCTGGGCTGGCCACTTTGTTGGCCAGCCCAAGCGGGGCGCAGGTACCGCTCACCTTGGACACCTCGTTCCGCTGCACTCCGGTAACCTACCCGCCGGGCCTGTCG
>Ga0209170_1000166_pt1 | contig 32645 bp, 35 predicted proteins | sample KloWWTKNB14_bulk_FD_187178 | JGI IMG/M metagenome (GOLD analysis project Ga0209170, IMG submission 187178) | Active sludge microbial communities from Klosterneuburg, Austria, studying microevolution and ecology of nitrifiers - Klosterneuburg... | ecosystem: Engineered > WWTP > Aerobic digester >...
CTGACGGCGGAGGCTCCGGGGATCGGGCCGATCGCCACCGCGATCGGTGCGCGCACGTGCGCCGACGCCCTGGGGATCTCGCCCGACGCCGGCATCCTCGTCGATGTGAGTGAGGTCGACGGTGCCCCGGCAGCCGTCCTCATCGCGACCGATGGCGGGGCACGCACCGCCTACGCGGTGTCCAGGTCGTGCACGACGCGCTCCCCCATGCTCATCGCCGGGCCGATCGCCCTGCCCTGACCCGCGGGGCGAGTCGGTGACGGGAACACCCCGGGCCTAGGATCGGTTCACCAACAGGCACCGCATCTTGCGGTTGTCGCCCGCCACCACCACAAGGGGATGTGTCCTGTGACCTCGGACGTCCGCAACGTCATCATCATCGGCTCCGGCCCCGCTGGCTGGACGGCTGCCGTCTACGCAGCCCGGGCCAACCTCGAGCCGCTGATGTTCGAGGGCGCGGTCACCGCCGGCGGCGCCCTGATGAACACCACCGAGGTCGAGAACTTCCCCGGGTTCCGCGACGGCATCATGGGCCCGGACCTCATGGAGAACATGCGGGCGCAGGCCGAGCGGTTCGGCACCGAGATCATCACCGATGACGTCGAGTCCGTGCGGCTCGAGGACGACATCAAGGTGGTGACCGACTCCGAGGGCACCGAGTACCGGGCGCGCGCGGTCATCCTGGCGATGGGCTCGGCCTACCGCGAGCTCGGGCTGCCCGAAGAGAAGCGCCTGTCCGGGCGCGGGGTGTCCTGGTGCGCCACGTGCGACGGGTTCTTCTTCCGTGACCAGGACATCGCGGTCGTGGGTGGCGGTGACTCGGCGGTCGAGGAGGCCACCTTCCTCACCAAGTTCGCCCGCTCGGTGACGATCGTGCACCGCCGCGACGAGCTGCGCGCCTCGAAGATCATGGCGGAGCGGGCCCACGCCAACGAGAAGATCTCGTTCGCGTGGAACAGCGCCGTCGACGCCATCCACGGTGACGAGAAACTGACGGGAATCACGTTGCGCGACACCGTGACTGGTGACACGCGTGAGCTGCCTGTCACGGGGCTGTTCGTCGCCATCGGGCACGACCCGCGCAACGAGCTCGTCAAGGGTGTCGTCGAGCTGGATGCCGAGGGGTACGTCCTCGTCGAGGGCCGCACCACCCGCACCAACATCCCCGGAGTCTTCGCCTGCGGCGACCTCGTCGACCACACCTACCGCCAGGCCATCACGGCCGCGGGCTCCGGCTGCGCCGCTGCCCTGGATGCCGAACGGTTCCTCGCGCACTGACCTCACCCCGGTCCGTGTCGGAGGTCTCCGGCAGGATCAGCCACCTCACCGACCGCCCGCCCCTGTTCACCCCGCCCCACCATCCGCCCCAGACGAAAGGAGCTCCCCATGGGAGCCGTCTCCGCCACCTCCGACGCCACCTTCGAGGCTGACGTCATCAACCAGGACCGTCCGGTCCTCGTCGACTTCTGGGCCCCCTGGTGCGGCCCGTGCCGCGCCGTCGCCCCCATCCTCGACGAGATCGCTCGCGACCACGACGAGGTCTCGATCGTGAAGCTGAACACCGACGAGAACCCGGCCATCACCGGCCAGCTCGGGATCACGAGCATCCCCACGATGCACGTCTACGTCGGCGGCGAGATCGTCAAGACGATCATCGGCGCCATGCCCAAGCCGAAGCTGCTGCGCGAGCTGGAGCCCTTCCTCGGCTGAGGCTCCGCACACGCCAAGAGGCGCGGATTCGGTTGGTGGACAACGGGATCCGCGCCTCTTGTGGTGTGTGGTGACCCGGCTGGGCTCAGTCCCGCGGGTCGCGCAGGTGCATGGCGTCCAGGATCCGGTTGAGGTCGTCGACCGAGGCGAACTCCACGGTGAGGCGGCCCTTGCGCTGGCCGAGCGCGATGCGCACCCGGGTCTCGAGCCGGTCGGAGAGGTCAGCGGCGAGGTCGTCGAGCTGGGGCCTGCGCCCGCCGGCGCGGGGTGCGCGCCGGACAACCGGCGCCGTGTCGTCGTCGCCCAGGGTGACGAGCTCCTCGACGGTGCGCACCGAGAAGCCCTCCGCCACGATCCGCTGCGCCATCCGCTCCATGGCGGCGGAGTCGGACATGCCGAGCAGCGCCCGCGCATGGCCGGCGCTGAGCACCCCGGCCGCCACCCGACGCTGCACGAGCGGGGGGAGCTTGAGCAGGCGCAGGGTGTTGGAGATCTGGGGCCGCGACCGGCCGATCCGGCGAGCCAGCTCCTCCTGCGTGCAGCCGAAGTCGTCGAGCAGCTGCTGATAGGCCGCGGCCTCCTCGAGGGCGTTGAGCTGGCTGCGGTGGAGGTTCTCCAGCAGGGCGTCTCGCAGGAGATCGTCCTCCTCGGTGACCTTGATGATCGCCGGGACGACGTCCTTGCCCGCCTCGCGCGAGGCACGCCAGCGCCGCTCGCCCATGATGAGCTCGAAGCGGGCCTCCCCGTCCTGGGCCTCGGTCGGGATCCGTCGAACGACGACCGGCTGGAGGACGCCGATCTCGCGGATCGAGTGCACGAGCTCGGCCAGCTCGTCCTCGTCGAAGACCGTGCGCGGCTGGCGAGGGTTCGGGCGGATGTGGTCGAGCAGGATCTCGGCGAATTCCGCCCCGGGAACGGGGCGCAGCCCGGTGTCGGTGGCCGCGGCACCGTCGTCGGATGGCGGCTCCTCAACCGTGGGCTCGTCGCTGTCAGTGCTCGGTGCTCCGTTCGCGCCCGACAGGTCGCCGGAGTGGGGCCCGCTCTCGGATGCGCTCTGGCCCGAGTCGTCCACCGGCACGGTCGGAGGCGGCGTGACGGGGTCCTGGTCACGGAAGAACACGTCGATCGGGCGGTCGGTGGCCGGGCCGGACGGGATCAGCGCCCCAGTCCACCGCCCGAGGGCTCGACGCTTCTCGCTCATGCTGACTCCTCAGTGGTGTTCGGGGTGGCGGCTGCACGCTCGGCGAGCTCGATGGCTGCCTCGAGATAGGACAGGGCGCCGCTGCTGTTCGGGTCGTACGTCATGACGGTCTGACCGTGGCTGGGAGCCTCGGAGATGCGCACCGACCGAGGAACCACCGCGCGCAGGGTCTGCTGCGGGAAGTGCTCGCGCACCTCGTCAGCCACCTGAGCGGCCAAGCGGGTGCGGCCGTCGTACATCGTGAGCAGGATCGTCGAGACGTGCAGGCTCGGGTTCAGGTGGTTGCGGATGAGCTCGATGTTCTTCAGCAGCTGCGAGAGCCCTTCGAGGGCGTAGTACTCGCACTGGATGGGGATGAAGACCTCACTCGCCGCGACGAAGGCGTTGACCGTGAGCAGACCCAGGCTCGGGGGGCAGTCGATGAGCACGTAGTCGACGGGGTCGCCGGCAGCGGCCCGCTCCTCCACGTAGGTGGTCACGGCCCGTTGGAGCCTGGTCTCGCGCGCGACGAGGGACACCAACTCGATCTCTGCCCCAGCGAGGTCGATGGTCGCGGGGACGCAGACCAGACCTGGAAGGTCGGCGCACTCCTGCACGACCTCGCTGATCGGCCGTCCGTCGACGAGGACGTCGTAGACACTCGGCACCTCGGCGTGGTGCGGGATCCCCAAGGCGGTGCTGGCGTTGCCCTGGGGGTCGAGGTCGATGACGAGAACGGTGCTGCCGGCCTGGGACAGGGCTGCTGCGACGTTCACCGTGGTGGTGGTCTTGCCAACGCCGCCCTTCTGGTTGGCGACAGTCAGGATCCGGGTGCGTGGGGGACGAGGCACGGTTCGGCCGCTCAACGTGATCCGCTTGCGGGCGTCATTCGCCACGGCTGTCGCCAGTGGTGTCTGCGCGTCGGCGTCGGGCAGGACTGCAGCGATCTGCTCGCGCGCTGCCTCCTCCTCCCGAGGAAGCCCGGACGACGGCGTCGCTGTGAGGGCGGGTGTCGACGTTTCACGTGAAACGTCGACAGCCTCGTCGGTGGCTGCGCTGTTCATGGCCACGTTGTCGGGTTCGTCGGCCTGAGAGTCCGTTTCACGTGAAACATCCCCCACCTCGGCGCCCTCGGTTCGGTGCTCGGCGCCTCCCGTGGCGTCGTGAGGCTCGCTGGCTACCGGTTCTTCAGGTGTTTCACGTGAAACATCGTCGTCGATAGCCGCTGTCTGGTCGGCGCTGACCTCCAGAGCAGGCGTCCCGACCGAGGGGGGCCATTCCGCCGCTTCGGGCGTTTCACGTGAAACGGTGTCGGGGCCGGGCCACCCCAGGGGGGATGTCGGCCTCCCGGTCAGCCGGGGAAACCCAAGTCCGGGCGCCGCAGTCCGGTGGTCCGGGCGGTCGATCCGTGTGCTCAACGCAAAACCTTCGTCCATGGAGTGGTCAACCACGCCATCCAACCTCACACCGCATCAACACGCCAAAGCGGGCCCGGAGACAATCCAGAAGCGGCATGTTTCACGTGAAACATCACGAGCCACACCTACTTTCTGAGCAGGACTGGGAGCCGGACGAGAGACTCGAGCCGCAGAGCTAGGAATCAGCGCGGCACAGTTGAGTCTCGGACAGTGGTGCAGCGCTCTCGCGGAGATCGTTCTGGTGATGGACGGGGATCCGTCCAGGCACCGCCGGGTCGAATCGCGGATGCATGGAAGTGCGGGCGGTAACACCTACCCCTGGCGTGTGCACCCGGGTTGGCCAGCACGACCGATGAGGCTGCGAGACGAGCGAGCCTTGCGAACAGATCGTGCTTGCTTCGAGGAGCGAGCACCTTCCCTGCGGGCAGCCTTCGTGCGGGCCGGCTTCGGTGCGAAGCGCAGGTCGACGGTGAGCACCGGCTCCTCGAGCAGCGCCGACGTGTGCTCGGTGACCACCGCGTCGGTCAGGCCCAGGCGTTGCAGGCCCTTGCGGTCCTCCTCGAGCTCGGTGGCAGCAGAGCGGCCCTTCATCGCCACGAGCACACCCTGCGGCTCGAGCAGCGGAACGCACCAGCGGGCCAGCTTGTCCAGACGGGCGACGGCCCGCGCCGTGACGTAGGGCGCCGCCAACACGCCGACGAACTCCTCAGCCCGGCCACGGTGCGCAGTCACCGAAGCGAGCCCCAGATCGGCGACGACGCCCTCGAGCCACTGGGTGCGACGCAGCATCGGCTCCACGAGGTGCACCTCGAGGTCAGGCCGCACGATCGCCAGCACCACCCCCGGCAGACCGGCACCGGACCCGACGTCGATGAGTCGGGCCTCACGCGGAAAGGCATCCGCGATGACGGCACAGTTCAGCAGGTGCCGCTCCCAGAGCCGGGGCACCTCGCGCGGCCCGATCAGCCCGTGGCTGACACCGGTGTCCGCGAGGATCGCCGCGAACTGCTCGGCGAGCGGCATCCGGTCACCGAACAGGCCAGCCGCACCCTCGGGTGCGGCTGGCGCGGACGCGATCGGGGCGGCATCCCCAGCGTCATGTTTCACGTGAAACGTCGTCTCAGGCGGGAAGGATCACGACGTAGCGGCGCGGCTCGGCACCCTCGGACTCCGACACCAGGCCGGCAGCGAGGACCTCGTCATGCACCACCTTGCGCTCGAAGGCGGTCATCGGCGTGAGCGGCTTGCGCTCCCCGCTGGTGCGGACCTCCTCGATGGCCTCCGCGGCCAACGTCACCAGGCTGGCGCGCCGCTCGGCCCGGTGGCCGCCGACGTCGAGCATCAGGCGGCTGCGCTCGCCGGTCGCCGACTGCACCGCGAGGCGGGTGAGTTCCTGGAGCGCGTCGAGCACCTGTCCGTTCTGGCCCACGAGGCGCCGCGGCACCCGGCCGTCCTCGGAGTCGACGATGGACACGGCGGCCCGGTCGCCGTCGATGTCGACCTCGAGGTCACCGTCGAGGTCGCAGATGTCCAACAGCGTCTCGAGGAAGTCCGCAGCCACCTCGCCCTCACGCTCGAGCTGGCCCTGGCGGCTGGTGGACGCTGCCGGCGCGACGTCGCCGTCGTCGTCGGATGCCGTGTCGAGGGTGTCCGCGTCGACGTCACCACCGGTGATCGCCTGGACGTCGGCCTCCACCACGTCCAACACCGACTCGTCGTGCTCGTTGATGGACTCGACATCGGTCGGCTGCTCGGGCTCGGCGTCGTTGCGAGCCGGGTCCTGCGTGAGGTTCTCGCTCATGGGTGTCTCCTGCGGTCAGGGGGTGAATCAGCTGGTGGAGGGCTTGGCGGAGTCGCTCGGCGGGGTGTCCTTGGGGGTGGCGCCGCCTGACGGCTTGCCCCCGGCCGGCGCATTGCCGCCCGCACCCTTGGCCTTCTTGCGCTTCTTGCCGGTCGGCTGCTGGCGCTGCCCCGACTTCTTGGCGGTCTCGTCGGCGATGGCCTCGGCCTCTGCGGCAGCAGTGGCGGCCACCGCCGCGGCTGCACCGGGGATCGGCTTGCCCTTCTTGGCCAACCGCGCGTGGTACGACGCCTCAGCGGCCGAGCCGGGGGCCGGCATCCGCCGAATGACGTAGAACTGCTGGCACATCGACCACACGTTGGTGGTGAACCAGTAGATGAGGACACCGATCGGGAAGTTGACGCCGGACACGGCGAACACGAGCGGCAGGATGTACAGGAGCAGCTTCTGCTGCTTGGCGAACGGGTTGTCCAGGGCCGAGGCCGGCATGTTCTTCGTCATCAGCTGGCGCTGGGTGAGGAACGTGGTCGCCGACATGAGCACGATGAGCACCGCGGTGACGATCTTGACGTTGAGCGAGTCCGACCCGAGGAAGGTCTCGGAGAGCTGGGCGCCGAAGATCGACGCCTTCTCGAACTCGGCCGCGACCGGCTGGGTGATCGGCCCGATCTTGTCCGTCGTACCCGCCGCGATCTCGTCGACGCCGTTGAGCACGCGGAACAGGCCGAAGAAGAACGGGGACTGCACGAGGATCGGCAGGCACGAGCTGAAGGGGTTGGTCCCCTCCTTCTTGTACAGCGCCATCGTCTCCTGCGTCATCGCCTGACGGGAGTCCGGGTCGGTCTTGCCCTTGTACTTCTTCTGGATCTTCTGCAGCTCGGGCTGGATCATCTGCATCTTGCGCGACGCCATGATCTGCTTGACGAACAGCGGGATCATCGCGGCACGCATGACGAGCACGAGGCCGACGATCGACAGCGCCCACGTCCAACCTGAGCCGGACGGCATCCCGATTGCGGTCAGCGCGGTGTGGAATCCGTACATGATCCACGCCACGAGCCACTCGATCGGGGCCAGGATGGCGTTGAAGGCGTCGCCCATGATGTCCTTAGTGCTGTGCCGGCGAAGGCCGACGGGGTGGTGTCACGTGTGTGACAGGTCTAGTGGGGGTGAGACGGATGCCGTGGCGCGGCGTTCGCCGCCGCCTCGGCATCGGAGCTACGCAGGTCGGCAGCACTGTGGCTGCCGATGTCCCGAGGGCCGGTGGTGCCCGGGATCGGCCGACCGGTGACCGGGTCGGCCAGGGGCACGTGGTCCACACCGCCCGGCGACCAGGGGTGGCAGCGCAGCAGGCGGCGGGTGGCCATCGCCGAACCGCGCAGCACCCCGTAGGTCTGCAGGGCAGTGACCGCGTAGGCCGAGCAGGACGGGTAGTACCGGCAGGTCGGCGGCCGCATGGGCGAGATGACGTTCTGGTAGAGGCGAATCAGCCCGATGAGCGGGCTCGCGAGCACCCGTCCGATGCTCACGCCACGCCTCCCAGTCCCTTGACCACTCGCCGGAGCAACGGGTCGAGAGCCTGCTGCAGTTCCCGTGAGGACGCCTGTCCCGCAGGCGGGTTGGCCCGAACCACGAGGTCGACGCTGGTGGGGATGCCGTCCAGGCGCTGAGCGACCAGGGCCCGCAGACGTCGCTTCGTGCGGTTGCGCACGACGGCTCCGCCGACGGCCTTGGACACGACGAAACCGACGCGCGGCGGGAGACCCGCACGCGCGCCGGTCGAGGTGGCGTGGACCACGAGAAGCCTGGACCCGGCCCGGCACCCTCCGAAGGAGCGCACCGCCGACGTGAAGTCAGACCGCTCGCGCAGTCTGTTCGGCGCCGGCAGCACCGCCGACCTCAGGCGGAGAGCTCGGAGCGGCCCTTGCGACGACGGGCGGCGAGGATCGCGCGGCCGGCGCGCGTGCGCATCCGCAGACGGAAGCCGTGGGTCTTGGCCCGACGGCGGTTGTTCGGCTGGAAGGTCCGCTTGCTCACGTTGGTCTCTCATCTACGGGGTGGGCCGGAAAGTGCCCGGGTGGTCGGGGTGCGCTGGCACTCGGCTGCAATCGGAAGCCCGGGACGAGGCCGGGAGTGAGGCTGCGACCGGTGTGGTCGCGACGTCACGGGCATGCGAAAGCAGCCGAACAACAGGCCTGTCCACGGTACGCGAGAGCGCCCGCAGGGGTCAAACCGACGGATGCGCACACCTCACGCCGGAAAAGACTTAGGATCTCACGGTGCGGGGCGGCCACTGCGGCACGACACGCCGCGAACATCGCCCCTTGCATACCCACAGACTGTGGACAACCATGTGGACGACCTCGGGACGACCTCGGGGAAACCTGACCGGCATCGACCCGGTCATCGGAAGGATTGTGGGAGCAAGTGGCGGACGCGACGATGGTGCACCTGTGGCGCACCACCCTCGAGGTCCTTGACTCCGACGGCATCCCCGTCCAGCAGCGCGCCTTCCTCTCCCTCGCCAAGCTCGTCGGCCTGATCGACGACACCGTGCTCATCGCGGTGCCGAACGACTTCACCAAGGAGATCATCGAGACCCGGCTGCGCGACCGGGTCGCCGCGACCCTGGGCCAGCAGCTCGGCCGCGACGTGCGCCTGGCGGTGACGGTCGACCCCTCCCTGGCCGACGCCCCCCCGACCAGCGACGGGCACGACACTCCCGCCGCCGCAGACGCTCCCGAGGGCATCGACGACGGGCACGACCGTCGGGCCGCGGGCCGGCGCCAGCAGATCGTGGACCTCGACATCGGGGAGGACGAGGGTGACGCGAGCGATGGGCACGGCCACCTCGGTGACCACGGCGCCGCCGACGCGGCCCCCGGACCGAACGCCACCGGCATCCCCGATCTCGTCGAGGTCCCGGGTGCGCGACGTCCACGGCCCAGCACCCAGGTGCCCGAACTCGTCGAGCTGACCCGGCTGAACCCCAAGTACACCTTCGACACCTTCGTCATCGGGGCGAGCAACCGGTTCGCCCACGCGGCTGCCGTCGCCGTCGCCGAGGCACCCGCCAAGGCGTACAACCCGCTGTTCATCTACGGCGAGTCCGGGCTGGGCAAGACCCACCTGCTCCACGCGATCGGGCACTACGCGCGCAACCTCTTCCCGCACGTCAAGGTGCGGTACGTGAACTCCGAGGAGTTCACCAACGACTTCATCAACAGCATCCGCGACGACAAGGCCGCGAACTTCCAGCGCCGCTACCGCGACGTGGACGTGCTGCTGATCGACGACATCCAGTTCCTCCAGGGCAAGGTGCAGACGCAGGAGGAGTTCTTCCACACCTTCAACACGCTGCACAACGCCAACAAGCAGGTCGTCATCACCAGCGACGTGCCGCCCAAGCTGCTCAGTGGCTTCGAGGCGCGGATGCGCAGCCGGTTCGAGATGGGTCTGCTCACCGACGTCCAGCCTCCCGACCTCGAGACGCGGATCGCGATCCTGCGCAAGAAGGCCATCCAGGAGCGGCTGTCGGTTCCGGACGACGTGCTGGAGTTCATCGCCTCGCGCATCTCGACCAACATCCGCGAGCTCGAGGGCGCGCTGATCCGGGTCACGGCCTTCGCCAACCTCAACCGCCAGCCGGTCGACATGAGCCTGGCCGAGATCGTCCTGCGCGACCTCATGCCCGACGACGCGTCGCGCCAGGTCACCCCGGCGACGATCATGGCCCAGACGGCGGCCTACTTCGGGCTCACGCTGGACGACCTGCAGGGCCAGTCCCGCTCGCGGGTGCTCGTCACCGCCCGCCAGATCGCCATGTACCTGTGCCGCGAGCTCACCGACATGTCGTTGCCGAAGATCGGGCAGCAGTTCGGCGGCCGCGACCACACCACCGTGATGCACGCGGACAAGAAGATCCGCCAGCTGATGGCCGAGCGCCGGGCGATCTACAACCAGGTCACCGAGCTGACGAACCGGATCAAGCAGCAGTCGAACTGACTCCTGCACCGCAGTTGTCCACAGGCTGTCCACACCACCCGTGGATGACCGCACCGGGGTGAACGTGCTCGACACGGCTCGATTTCATCCACCGCTGTGCTCAAACCTGTGGAAAACCCTTCCCGTGCACCTCACTTCCTCCTCAGTTGGTGCGTTCGCATGCCGGATTGTCCACAACGCCTGTGGAAAACCTCGGATGCCGGTGGACAAGCCACCCCCTCGACGTGGACGACGCGCGTCGTCGACGTGGACGCCCTGTGAACGAGCCGTGGGTGTCAACAGGGCCACCCACCGTCGTCCACTCCTCGTCCACGACTGGTCCACACCCCGGATCGCCGAGGTGACCTGCGGTGATGGGCGGCCGTCCACAGGATCCACAGGACCTATGACAACGATGAGACATCTGGAACTCATCTCGGCCCCGACAACGACCCGAACGGCATCCCACCGAGATCTCGATGGCAACCGGCATCCGTCATCGGGTGCCCGGCCCGCGGGCATTTCAGGGGTTCGCAGGCGCGCAGGTGCCGTGGGTGGTCTAGTCTCGGTTTCCCCGTCCGCATCGGCACCGCGCGCACCGCGCGACCGCTCACCGGGGGGTCACATCTGTGCACGAGCAAGGGCGCGTCCGACGCGCCGGACGAGGTGGTATGCCGTGAAGTTTCGCGTCGAGCGTGACGTCCTGGCCGAAGCGGTCACCTGGGTGGCCCGCGGTCTTCCCGCACGTCCTCCGGTGCCGGTGCTGGCCGGCATCCTGCTGCACGCCGAGGACGACGGCACGCTGACCCTCTCCGCCTTCGACTACGAGGTCTCGGCCCGCATCACCGTCGCGGCCGAGGTCTCCGAGCCGGGCACGGTCCTGGTGCTCGGACGGTTGCTCGCCGACATCTCGCGCAACCTGCCCGACCGGCCGATCGACGTCGTCACCGAGGGCGCGAAGGTCCAGGTCACGTGTGGCTCCTCGCGGTTCAGCCTGCTGATGATGCCGGCCGACGACTACCCGACGCTGCCGTCTGCGCCCCAGCCGAGCGGGTCCATCGACGGGCACCTGTTCACCCAGGCCGTGGCCCAGGTCTCGGTGGCCGCCGACCGTGGTGACACCCTGCCGATCCTCACCGGGGTGCGGGTCGAGGTCGAGGGCGACACCATGACCCTGCTGGCCACCGACCGCTACCGCCTCGCGATGCGTGAGCTGCACTGGAACCCGACGGCGACCGACGCGAGCCACGTCGTGCTCATCCCAGCGCGCACGTTGTCCGACATCTCGCGCTCGCTCGGGGCCAGCGGTTCGGTCGACGTCGCCCTCGGCACCGCGGCCGGCGGCGACGGCCTGGTCGGGTTCGAGGCCGGGCAGCGGCACACGACCACCCGACTGCTCGACGGTGAGTACCCCAAGGTCGCGTCGATCTTCCCGTCCAGCTCGGAGACCGAGTCGGTCGTGCGCACCAGCGACCTCGTCGAGGCCGTCAAGCGCGTGGCGCTCGTCGCCGAGCGCAACACGCCCGTGCGGCTTCGCTTCAGCGAGGGACAGGTCGCGATCGAGGCCGGCACCGGCGACGACGCCCAGGCGTCCGAGGCCGTCGAGGCCACCCTGACCGGCCCTGAGATCGAGATCGCCTTCAACCCCACCTACCTGCTCGACGGGCTCGGTGCGGTGGGCACCCCGTTCAGCCGCATCTCGTTCACCCAGGCCTCGCGCCCCGCCGTGCTCACCGGGCAGGCCGAGGAGGACGGCGAGGCCGACACGTCCTACCGCTACGTGCTCATGCCGGTGCGGTTCGCCAGCTGAGGTCGCGGCACCCCTGGCCCCGCCCGACCACTCGCCTTCCGTCACACCCCACAGCAGGACACGCGTCACCACCACCACGAGGAGTCACGACATGCAGCTGGGTCTGGTCGGTCTGGGCAAGATGGGTGGCAACATGCGCGAGCGGATCCGCCGCGCCGGCCACGAGGTCGTCGGGTACGACCGCAACAAGGCGGTCTCCGACGCGTCGTCCCTCGCGGACATGGTGCACAAGCTCGACGCTCCGCGCGTGGTCTGGGTGATGGTGCCGCACGGTGCACCGACCCGGGACACCGTCGCCGAGCTCGCCGAGCTGCTCGACAAGGGCGACCTCGTCATCGACGGTGGCAACAGCAAGTTCACCGAGGACTTCGAGAACGAGAAGCTGCTCAAGGCCAAGGGCATCGGCTACCTCGACTGTGGTGTCTCCGGCGGCATCTGGGGCCTGGACAACGGCTACGGCCTGATGGTGGGTGGCACCGCCGCCAACGTGAAGAAGGCCATGCCGATCTTCGACGCGCTGCGCCCCGAGGGCCCGCGCGACGAGGGGTTCGTGCACGCCGGCAAGGTGGGGGCCGGGCACTACACGAAGATGGTGCACAACGGCATCGAGTACGGCCTCATGCACGCCTACGCCGAGGGCTACGAGCTGCTCGAGAAGAAGGACATCGTCGAGAACGTGCCGGGGGCGTTCAAGGCGTGGAGCCGAGGCACCGTGGTGCGCTCCTGGCTGCTCGACCTGATGGTCAAGGCCCTCGAGGAGAACCCGGGCCTGGCCGACGTCTCGGACTACACCACCGACTCCGGCGAGGGCCGTTGGACCGTCGAGGAGGCAATCAACCTCGGCGTGCCGATGCCGGTGATCTCCGCGTCGCTGTTCGCCCGGTTCGCCTCCCGCCAGCAGGTCTCCCCGACGATGCAGGCCGTCGCCGCTCTTCGCGGTGAGTTCGGTGGGCACCAGGTGATGACCACGGCCGAGGGTGAGGCCCTGCGGACCGGGGTGCCGGCTGAGGCCGGGGCCGCCGCGGCCACGAAGAAGGCGGCGGCCAAGGAGAAGGCCCCGCGCACCGCGAAGGCGGCCGCTGCCAAGGGTCGCGAGGCCGCTGCGGCCGGCCCGTCGTCCGGTGCGGGATCCACGCGAAAGCGTGCCGCCAAGAAGAGCTGATCCCGGGTGCACGTCCGGCACCTGAGCGTCGTCGACTTCCGCAGCTACACCTCGACCGAGCTTCCGCTCGAGCCGGGGGTGACCACGCTGGTCGGCCTGAACGGGCAGGGCAAGACCAACCTCGTCGAGGCCCTGGGGTACCTGGCCTCGTTGTCGAGCCACCGGGTCGCCACCGACGCCCCGCTCGTGCGGTTCGGCGCGAGCCAGGCCGTCATCCGCGGTGCAGTCGTGCGCGACGGGCGCGAGAGCATGATCGAGCTCGAGATCAACCCCGGCCGGGCCAACCGGGCCAGGCTGAACCGCTCACCGCTGACCCGCCCGCGGGACGTGCTGGGCACCCTGCGGACCGTGCTCTTCGCCCCGGAGGACCTCGCCCTGGTCAAGGGCGATCCCGGTGAGCGCCGGCGCTTCCTCGACGACCTGCTCGTGGCCCGGCAGCCACGGTGGGCCGGGGTGCGCTCGGACTACGACAAGATCCTGCGCCAACGCGGAGCCCTGCTGAAGTCCGCCGCCCCCGTGCTGCGGCGAGGTGGTCGCCGAGGTGCGCGGACGGCATCCGAGCTGGGCAGTGAGGCTGCGGCACAACGTGATTCGGCTCTGCACACGTTGGATGTCTGGGACTCCCAGCTGGCCGGCGCCGGGTCGCACCTGCTGTACGCACGGCTGCGGCTGCTGCGTGACCTCGGCCCGTTCCTCGCGGCCGCGTACGACGAGGTCAGTGCCGGGCCGGCGAACGCGACGCTGACGTACAAGTCGTCGCTGCGCGCCGAGACCGCCGAGCGGATCGCGGCCGGGGAGGTGCCCGAGGTCGACGAGCTCGAGAGCGAGATCCTTGCGACGCTGGCCGAGGTGCGGGCGCAGGAGATCGAGCGGGGGGTGTGCCTCGTCGGGCCGCAGCGCGACGACGTGATCCTGGGGCTCGGTGAGCTGCCGGCCAAGGGGTACGCGAGCCACGGCGAGAGCTGGTCGTTCGCGCTGGGGCTCAAGCTCGCGGCCTACCAGCTGCTGCGCACCGACCTCGGCGATGACCCCGTGCTGGTGCTCGACGACGTGTTCGCCGAGCTCGACACCGGGCGGCGCGAGCGGTTGGCCGCGATGGTGGCGGACTGCGAGCAGGTGATCATCACCGCCGCGGTGCCCGCCGACGTGCCGACCGACCTGGTGGGGCGCACGTTCTCGGTGACGCTGGGGTCGGTGAGCGAACGTGACTGACGCCGTATCGGGTGACCCGATGAAGCCGCACTCTCCTGGAGAACGCTCGTCCAGCGAGGAGAGGGCTTCCCCGGCAGAGTCGACCCCGACCTCCGATGAGCCCGAACACCTCACGATCGGGGATGCCGGGGAGGCGGCCGCCGCCGCGCTCGCCAGGGCGCGGGCCGCCGCCAAGGCCAAGGGGTTGCGGCCGGGTCTGCGCCCGCGTCGCCGGGTCAAGGACGTGCCGGTCGGCGAGCGCACGAGCACCGGTCGCGACCCGAAGCTGCTCGGGGAGCAGCTCGACCAGTTCGTCGTCGAGCGTGGATGGGCCGTCGACGTGGCCGTGGGGGCGGTCATCGGGCGGTGGCCGCAGATCGTCGGGCCGGAGATCGCGCTGCACTGTGCCCCGGTGGTCTTCGAGGACGGTGTGCTCACGGTGCGGGCCGACTCCACGGCGTGGGCCACCCAGCTGCGGCTGCTCTCCTCGAGCCTGCTGGCCCGCCTGGCCGAGGACGTCGGTGAGGGCACGGTCAGCGAGCTTCGGGTGCTCGGGCCGGGGGCACCGTCGTGGTCGCGCGGGCAGCGCCGGGCCAACGACGGACGCGGCCCACGAGACACCTACGGCTGACCACCCCCGACTTCTTGCACCCCAGCCACCTGCAACTCCCCGACTTCGTGCGACTTCGGTGCGCTGAATCGCCCGTTGTGGCCCCGCAACCGCACGCAAGTCGCACGAAGTCGGGCGAGGCGGGGGCAGGATGACGGGCATGGCTGACTCCCCCGGATGCCGAGGACCAGCGTCAGATCAGCCGACGACGCCAGACGAGACTCCGGCATCCACCTCGCGACCACCGGTGCCGGATGCCGTGGCGCACCACCTCGCGTCGGCAAGCGACGCGGGGCGTGAGTTCTACGGCATCCTGCGCGACATCGTTCAGCACCACGCACCAGAGGCGACCCAGGAGATCTCGTACGCCATGCCCGTCTTCCTCGTCGACGGCAAGCGTCTGCTGCACGCCGCTCCCTGGAAGGCGCACCTGGCGATCTACCCCCTGCCCGAGGAGCGCGACCTCGACCCGCAGACCACGCCGGCGTTGGCGACCCACAGCTCGGGTGCCAGCACGCTGAAGCTGCTCTACAACAAGCCCTTCCCGACCGAGCTGGTCGACGCCGTGGTGCGGGCCCACCTGGCGCGGCTCGTCGACGGCCGCTGACACCCGCGCAGTGTGGGTGGCTGGGGTGCAAGAAGTCGCGGGCGGTGCGGTGGCTGGAGTGCAAGAAGTCGGGGCTAGGGTCGGAGGGTGAGCGACGCACTGGTGCACCGGGCCGACGACGACCGCATCGCCGTCATCACCCTGGACTCCCCGGCCAACCGCAACGCCCTCTCGCGTCGCCTCATCGCCGAGCTGACCGACCACCTCGCGCAGGCGGGCGCCGACGAGTCGCTGCACGGCATCCTCCTGCTCAGCTCGCACCCGGTGTTCTGCGCCGGCGCCGACCTCAAGGAGGCCGCGACCGTCGACATGGTCGAGTCCGCGCGCGGCATCATCGCCCTCCAGCGCGCGATCGTCGCGGCGCCGGTCCCGGTCGTCACCCGGCTCGACGGCCCCGTGCGAGCCGGCGGCCTCGGGCTCGTGGCCTCCAGCGACATCGTCGTGTGCGCCGACTCGGTCACGGTCGCGCTCACCGAGGTGCGCCTGGGCCTGGCGGCCGCCGTCATCTCCATCCCGTTGCGCGCCCGCCTCAGCCCGCGCGCGGCATCCGACTGGTTCCTCACCGGCCGCAGCGTGAGCGCCACCGAGGCCCGAGACCAGGGCCTGGTCACGCACGTCGCCCCCGCGGACGAGATGGATGCCGTCGTCGCGCGCGTGCTCGACCACCTGCGCGCGGGTGCCCGGCAGGGCCTGGTCGAGGCCAAGCGCCTGCTCACCACCGACCTCGTCGCGCAGTTCGACAGCCACGGCGACGAGATGGCGCGGCTCTCCGGGCTGCTCTTCCACTCGGAGGTCGCCCAGCAGCGAATGGCCGCCGCGTTGCGCCGCTGACGTTCCTCTCCACGGAACGTGGGTGGTCCCACCCCCCGCACCCCGCGACTCTCAATGTGAGCGACATGGCGTCGCCACCACTGAGCGCAAGGGAGCGGCAGTGCCGACCGTGACGATCCACCCCACGGGCGAGGTCATCTACCTCGAGCCCGGAGAGACCGTGCTCAGCGGTCTGTACAAGGCGGGTTTCGCGTACACGGTGGGATGCCGTCGCGGCGGCTGTGCGATCTGCAAGGTCGACTGCCGCTCGGGTCAGTTCCGCTACGACCACCCGGTCGCCGACACGGTGCTCACCGAGGACGAACACCTCGACGGCACCTGCCTGACGTGCCGGGCCGTGCCCGACACCGACATCACGATCGAGCTGCGGGGCGAGAACGTCCGTCTCGTCAACACCTTCCTGCACATGATCAACGACAAGGCCCGGCAGCGCGCCGAGGCCCACGCAGCCGCGGGCCTGATGGCCGGCACCACCCCCAAGGAGCAGTAATGGCAGTCATGAGGTTGGGCTACGCCCACGTCCGCGTCACCGACCTGGCCGAGGCCAAGGACCACTACGCCAACACGATGGGCCTGTACGAAACCCTCTCCGAGGGCAACAAGGTCTACTACAAGGCCTGGGACGAGTGGGACCACCACTCGGTCGTCCTCGAGGAGGGCGGCGTCGGCCTGGTCAAGTACGGCTGGAAGGTGCAGTACTCCTCCGACATCGACGAGATCGAGAAGAAGGCCCAGACCTTCGGCGTCACCGTCGAGCGGATGAGCAAGGGCGAGAACCCCGAGATCGGCGACGGCATCCGGTTCACCACCCCGTCCGACCACGTCTTCGAGGTCTACCACGAGGCCACCCTCATCGGCACCGAGGTCGGCACGCACAACCCGGACTCCTTCCCCCGCCACCTCGTCGGCGTCGGGGTCCCCGCCCTGGACCACTCGCTCATCACCGCCGAGGACCCCGGGATGATGGACCGCTTCCTCACCGACGTGTTCGGCTTCTACGCCACCGAGCGGGTGCAGACCAGCCTCGATGACGACGCCGACATCATCGCGACCTGGATGACGAACTCCACCCAGATCCACCAGCTCGCCGTGCTCGCCGGCCCGCAGGGCAAGCTGCACCACTTCGCCTTCCGCCTCGGCGACTGGACCGAGGTCGGCCGCGCCGCGGACCTGTTCTCCATGGACGACGTGCCGATCGACGTCGGCCCGACCCGTCACGGCATCACCCGTGGCCAGACCGTCTACTTCTTCGACCCCTCGGGCAACCGCAACGAGGTGTTCGCCGGCGGCTACCTGGCCTACCCGGACCGCCCGATGAACGTCTGGACCCCTGACGCGCTGGGCAAGGGCGTGTTCTACCACGCTCGCGAGCTCAACGACGCGTTCACCTCGGTCCTGACCTGATCGACCCCGTCGTCACGGTGACGGCGGCCCACCAACCGGCCGCCGTCACCGCGATGGCCCCTGCCCGCACGCGCCGAAGGAGAGCACCGATGCTGGTCCGCACCCACCACGACCTCACGTATGCCGGGGCCCGGGTCGCGCTCGACGCCGCTCTGGCGCGGGCCGCCGAGATCGGCGGCGCCTTCAACATCGCGGTGTCCGACAGCACCGGCGGGTTGCTCGCCTTCGCCCGGATGGACGGCGCCTTCGCCCTCTCCGGCGGAATCGCGCAGGACAAGGCATGGACCGTGGCCGGCTTCAACGGCATCCCCACCGACGAGTTCTACGAGGCCATCTCGAATGAGGATGCCGTGCGCGAGGGCATCGCCCAGCGTGGCCGGGTCGCCGCCTTCGGCGGCGGGGTTCCCGTGCTCGTCGACGGTGCGCTCGTCGGGGCGGTCGGCGCCTCCGGCGGCTCGGCCGTCCAGGACAAGCAGGTCGCCACGGCTGGCGCGGATGCCGTCGCCGCCGCACTCACGCACGGAGAGGACACCCCATGACCCCGTTCATGCTCCGGGTCGCCGAGATCGTCGGCACCCCGCAGGACCAGCTTCCCGAGCTCGACGAGCTCGCCCCGATGCCCGAGACCCGGATCAGCCGGCGGATCGCCACCGGCACCGGAGCCGACCGCCAGGTCGCCATCCGCTCGCTCGCCGAGCAGCTCGTCAGCGAGGCCAACGCCATCCTCGGCCAGGCCGACGACCGGCTCCAGCTCGTCGACGAGACCCTCCCGCACGAGCTGGCCTTCAGCGTGACCCATGCCGGGCGAGCGGCCCGCGTGTCGACGACGTTCGAGGACGGCACGGCATACGGGCGTCTTGTCGGCGACGGCTTCGAGTCCGAGCTTCCCCACGAGCTCGACGGGCCCGACGCCCTGCCCGACCTCATCGTGCGCCTGCTCGTGGAGTCGGGCGTCAGCCACCACCACGTTCCCTGACCGGCCGCACCAGCCACCGGCCCGGGAACCGCACCGGCGACCGCCCCACTCGCGGCAGCCCACCACCTTCGACCACCTCGTCACACCGATCCGCAGGACCCGCCCCGAGGAGGCACCGTGCAGTACGAGCTCCGAACCCAGGTCATCGAGCCGCCACGAAAGACGTTCACCCACCTCGTCGAGCGCTACGGCGACCGCCCGGCATCCCGCTACGAGGAGGGCTCCATCGGCATCCAGCCGAAGGAGAACTTCCACTACCGGCCGCTGTGGGACCCCGCCCACGACATCTACGACGAGGCGTTCAGCGCGTTCCGGCTCACCGACCCGTACTCGTTCACGGACCCGCGCCAGTACTACTACGCCCCGTACGTCACCTCCCGGGCGGCGATGGCGGATGCCGTGGCCTCCACGCTCGACTACCTCGACAAGCGCGACCTCCTCTCCCGGATGCCGGACGCCTGGTCCGCGCTCATGGGTGAGCTCCTCGTGCCGCTGCGTCACTACGAGTCGGGCGCCCAGATGGTCTCGTGCGACATCGCGCGCTTCGGCTTCGGCACGACCATCACCCAGTGCGCCGCCTATGCGGCTTTCGACCGGATCGGCAACGCCCAGGCCGTCAGCCGTATCGGGATCGCCCTCGACGGTGGCACCGCCGCACTGCTCGGCGAGGCCAAGACCCGATGGGTCGAGGACGCCTCGCTGCAGGGGCTGCGCCGCTACATGGAGGAGCTCTTCCTCGAGAAGGACTGGGGCAAGGCCCTCATCCGCCTCGACGTGCTCGACCGGCTCATCTACGGGCTGTTCTTCGGTCACCTCGACGATGCCGCCATCGACGCCGGCGCCGGGTCGTACAGCCTGCTCGCCCAGCACCAGGCGTCGTGGTTCACCGACCAGCGCAAGTGGGTCGACGCCCTGTACAAGGCATGGGTGGCCGACCCCGAGACGGGTTCTGCGAACAAGGCGCTCCTCGCGGCCACCACGACCGAGGCGCTCGCAGCCGCACATGCAGCCATCGCCCCGCTCGCCGCCCGTGCCGACGAGCTCGTCGGTGCCGGTGCTGCCGCCCACGTCGAGGCCACCGCCACCACCGTCCGTGACGCCGTCGCGGCGCTGACCGCCTGACCCCGGAAGGACGACACGATGAGCACCACCGCCTCCACCCGCACCGTCGGTGTGGACATCCAGGAGAGCGAGGCCAACCGCTCGGTCGTCGAGGCCATCGAGGCCACGAACGACGGCTGCACGGTTCAGCACATGCCGGGGCTCGTGCGGATCACCGCACCCGGTCGCCTCGTCGTCACCCGTGAGTCGGTCGAGGAACGCCTCGGCCGCGAGTGGGAGACCCACGAGTTCCAGCTCGCCATCGTGAGCTATTTCGGGCACATCAAGGAATGGGATGACGACGAGATCGTCATCGCCTGGGACCACTGAGAAAGGCTGGCTGACATGACGATCGCCCCCAAGGCCCCGCGCAAGCTGACGATGAAGCAGCGCTATGAGGCGCTGACCCGAGACCTGGACTGGGAGCCCTCCTACGTCGACCGTTCGGACGTCTTTCCCCACACCGAGTTCGAGGGCATCAAGATCCACGACTGGAGCAAGTGGGAGGACCCGTTCCGCCTCACCGTCGACTCGTACACCAAGTACCAGGCCGAGAAGGACAAGCGCCTGTATGCCGTGCTCGACGGGTTCGCCCAGAGCCAGGGTCACCTCTCCCTGACCGAGGCCTCCTACCTCAACGCGATGAAGCTCTTTCTCCAGGGTGTGACGCCGCTGGAGTACCAGGCCCACCGCAACTTCGCCTACCTCGCGCGTCACCTCGACGGGCCCGGCCCGCGGTTCGCGGCCCTGTGCCAGTCGATCGACGAGATGCGGCACACGCAGACCGAGATCCACACGCTGAGCAACTACAACAAGTACTACGGCGGTTTCCACAACTACCTCGAGCAGCATGACCGGGTCTGGTACCTGTCGGTGCCGAAGTCGTTCTTCGACGACGCCCTGTCGGCCGGGCCGTTCGAGTTCCTCATCGCCATCGGGTTCTCCTTCGAGTACCTGCTGACCAACCTGCTGTTCGTGCCCTTCATGTCGGGTGCCTCGTTCAACGGCGACCTGCCGACGATGACCTTCGGCTTCTCGGCGCAGTCCGACGAGTCGCGGCACATGACGCTGGGCCTCGAGGCGATCAAGTTCCTGCTCGAGCAGGACGAGGCCAACGTGCCGATCGTCCAGGCGTGGATCGACAAGTGGTTCTGGCGGGGGTACCGGGTCACCGCCCTGGTCGCCCAGATGCTCGACTACATGCTGCCGCGCAAGGTCATGAGCTGGAAGGAGGCCTTCGAGCTCTACTTCGAGGAGCAGATGCTCGGTGGCCTGTTCCAGGACCTGGCGTTCTACGGCATCCGCCCGCCCATGCACGTGGATGACGCCATCGCCGAGAAGGAGATCCTCTCCCACCAGGTGTACTGGACCCTCTACCAGTTCTCCCACGCGGCGGCCTTCACGACGACCGTGCCCGACGCCGACGCGCAGAAGTGGCTCTCGGAGAACTACACCGAGACGTTCGACCAGCTCTACAGGCCGCTGTGGGACAAGGAGGCCAAGAACATCGAGGCCGGCGGGCGGCACTTCGTGCGCGGTCTGCCCCAGCTGTGCCAGGTCTGTCAGGTGCCGATGCTCTTCACCGAGCCCGGCGACCCGACGACGCTGTGCCAGCGCGAGTCGGTCTACAACGGCGAGAAGTTCCAGACCTGCTCCAACGGGTGCCAGTGGATCTTCGAGCGCGAGCCCGAGAAGTACGTGCAGGCGTGGCTGCCGGTGCACCAGATCTACCAGGGCAACTGCGGCGGGCCGACGGTGCCCGACGTGCTGACCTGGTACGGCATCCAGGACGGCGACGGCGGCGAGTACAAGGGCTCGGTCGACGACAAGAACTGGCAGACGTGGCACGACGCCGCGGACCACTCCCACATCGGATCGGAGGGCTGATCACCATGGCCGTCAAGAGCATCGGCACGTACGAGTTCCCGTCCCGCTCTCGCCAGGAGCTGTACGGCGACGACCAGCTCGTGCACCTGTGGTTCCAGGGCAACATGTGGTTCTGCGCCTCGGCGTGCTTCCGGGCCCCCAAGGCGATGACCTGGGGTGACTTCTGGAACGGGCTCGTCGTGCCGTACGCCGAGGAGGACCCGGACTTCGATCCGGCGGCGCAGCGGGTGTGGACCCTGCACGGCGAGCAGTTCACGCCGCGCGATGACCAGACCCTCGAGGAGATCGGCGTCGAGCACAAGGACGTCATCGGGATGCGCGTCGTCGCCTGAGGCGACGTCCAGCGAACCTCGTCGGACCGGCATCCGACCTCTCCTCACCCCGACTTCGTGCGACTTGGCCACGGTTTTCCTGCCCGATCGGGCCGGGAACCGTAGGTAGGTCGCACGAAGTCGGGGGACCTGTCAGCAGACCCCCGACCACGTCAACGAGTGAGCGAGCCATCGAGTGAGTGAGCAGCCATGACCCAGACCCACACGATCACCGTCGAGCCGCTCGGCCGCGAGGTGCAGTGCCGCGAGGACCAGTCGATCCTCGACGCCTGTTTGCGCGCCGGGGTCTGGTTGCCGCACTCGTGCACCCACGGCACCTGCGCGACGTGCAAGGCCGACGTCGTCGACGGTGAGGTTGACCACGGGGCGGCGAGCTCGTTCGCGCTCATGGACTACGAGCGCGACGAGGGCAAGCTGCTGCCGTGCGTGGCCTGCCCGCGCTCCGACGTGGTCATCGAGGCCGACATCGACGTCGACGAGAGCATGCCCGTGCACCCGGTGCAGGACTTCACCGGCACCGTCGTGGCCCTGGAGGAGATCGCGCTGCAGACCCGGCGCCTCGTCGTTGAGCTCGACCGCGACATCGCCTTCAACGCCGGGCAGTACCTGAAGTTCTCGGTGCCGGCGCGCGACGGGCTCCCGGTCGTGGACCGCACCTGGTCGATCGCCTCACCGCCCACCGAGACCCGACGGCTGGAGTTCCACGTGCGCAACGTGCCCGGAGGCCGGGGCACCGACGGCTGGGTGTTCGGTGGACTGTCGGTCGGGGATGCCGTGAGCGTCTCGGGGCCCTACGGTCGCTTCGTGCTCAAGACCGACGACGACCGCCCGGCCATCCTCGTCGGGGGCGGCACGGGCCTGGCACCCCTGAAGTCGATGATCCGGCACGCGCTGGAGAACGACGCGTATGCCGGTCACCTCACCCTCTACCAGGGTGGTCGGAGCAGGGAGTGGCTCTACGACGTGGAGTACTTCCAGGCACTGGCGGCGCAGCACCCCGATCGGTTCACCTACCGACCGTGCCTGTCCGAGGAGACCGAGGCCGACTGCGGAAGTGACGCCACGGCATACGGCTTCGGGATGGTCACCGACGTCATCGCCGCCGACCACCCGACGCTGTCGGGGTCCTCGGGGTACCTGTGCGGCCCTCCCCCGATGGTCGAGGCCGCGCTGAAGACGCTGATGTCCAAGCGGCTCTTCCCGCGCGACATCCACCGCGAGGACTTCTTCAACGAGGGCGACAAGGAGTCGGGCGCTGTCCGGTCCCCCCTCATCAAGCGCTGAGATCCTGGCCGTGAGTGCGGAAGTGGTCGCTCTGGCGACCACTTCCGCACTCACGGCGAGGTCACGGCATCCGGATGCCGTCAGAGGCCGGACTCGCGCAGCACGCGGCTCAGGGTGAACGCCGCGGTGCGCACCGCCGGGCCGAGGGTGCCCGGGTCGACGGCCTTCGTCGGGCCGGTCACCGACAGCCCGGCGCGGACCTTGCGGTCGGCGCCGAACACCGGGGCGGCCACGCACGACACCCCGACGTGCGACTCCTCGAGGTCCATGGCCATCCCCACCGAGCGGACCTTGCGCAGCTCCCGGGTCAGGCCACCGGGTGTCGTGATGGTCCGCGGGGTGGGGCGCGGCAGCCCGGCGTCGATGCGGGCCCGCACGGTCGCAGCCGGGCTGTAGGCGAGGATCGCCTTCCCCACCCCGGTCGCGTGCGCGGGGAAGCGGCCACCGGTGCGTGAGGCCACGTCGGCGCCGCTGGACCCGAGGATCTCGACGTACACGACGTCGACCCCCTCGAGCACCGCCAGGTGGATGCGCTGGCGGGTGACCTCCCGAAGGTCCTCCATGATCGGCAGGGCCGCCTCGGACAGCGTGCGGTGCGCCGGCACGAGCTCGCCACGTTCGAACAGCCACATCCCGAGCCGGTAGCCCTCGCCGGACGGGCCGGCGTCCTGACGCTCCAGCACGCGCAGGGCCACGAGCTCGGCGACGATGCGGTGCACGCTCGACTTGGGGAGCCCGGTGCGCCGCGACAGCTCGGCGAGGGACAGCACGGGGTCGCGGTCGTCGAACGCCCCGACGATCGCGGCGGCGCGTGCGAGCAACGACACAGGGGGTTCGTTCCGCTCAGTGGAACGCATTCGTTGATCGAACCACGTGCCGGGCCGCATTGTCATCACATCGGCCCACTCGGCAAAGGAGCCCAAGGCATGTCGATCGTTGCTCAAGACCAGGCGTGGTGCGCCACGACCCCCAAGCGTTCCCAAGGGGTCGACGCCCACGGTTCCGCCCTGAAGTCCGTGGGCAGCGCCCTCGACGTGCTCGAGTGCTTCGCTACCGACGGCGAGCTGGGCGTCTCCGACATCGCCCGCCGCCTCGGGGTCGCCAAGTCGACGGCACACCGGCTGCTGCAGACCCTGGCCAGCCGCGGGTTCGTCGAGCAGGACGCCCACTCGGGCCAGTACCGCCTCGGCATCCACATCTACGAGCTCGGCGAGCTGGCCCTGGCCCGCAACCAGCTGCGGCACGCGGCCCTGCCGATCCTTCGCCAGGTCGCGGCCGCCACGGGGCTCACCGTGAACCTCTCGGTTCCCGACGGCCCGGACATCGTCTTCGTCGAGCGCATCGAGAACAGCGACGGGGTGCGCATCCTCGGGCACTTCGGCCGCCGGCTGCCGGCCCACACGACGAGCAGCGGCAAGGCGATCGCGGCCTGGAACACCGGCGCGGATGCCGCGCGTCGCCGCGCCGGCTTCCCCCCTCGGGTCAGCCGGACGGTGCGGACCGAGGCCGACTGGGACCGCTGCCTGGAGTCGGTGCGCAAGGTCGGCTACGCGGTGTCGCACAGCGAGTCCTTCGACGGGGCGTCCTCGGTGGCGGTGCCCGTCATCGTGCACCGCGAGGCCATCGCGTCGATCTCGGTGTTCGGCCCGACCGAGGCCATCGAGCCGAAGGTCGACCGCATCGTCCCCGTGCTCGTCGCCGCGAGCCGTCGCATCGCCCGCGCGCACACCGCCTGACCGTTCCTCGCGAGTACGTCAGGGTGACTCGTTCCCGGGAGCGGAACGGCGGGGGCGCGGCGCTCGCGGCATCCGTAGCGTCATCACCGTCAGCAGCAGACCGTCGTCATCGTCTGCAGGCCCCCACCCGAGAGGAACCCCCGTGGACCACGAGACCCGCACGCTGGTGGCCGGTCGGCTGCTCGCGGCCTACGAGTCCCGGGAGCCGCTCGAGCCGCTCACCTCGACCTACGAGGGCATGACCCTCGAGGACTCCTACGCCATCCAGCTGCTCCAGATCGAGCAGCGCCTGGCCGCCGGGCGCACCGTGCAGGGCCACAAGGTCGGCCTGACGAGCGCGGCCATGCAGCGGCTGCTCGGGGTCACCGACCCCGACTACGGCCACCTGCTCGACGACTTCTTCCACCTCGAGCACATGCCGATCCCGGTGGGCACCTTCCTCCAGCCGCGGGTCGAGCCCGAGATCGCCTTCGTGCTCAAGAAGCCGCTCAAGGGCCCCGGCGTCACGGCCCACGAGGCCCTGCGCGCCATCGACTTCGTCCTGCCGGCCCTCGAGATCGTCGACAGCCGCATCCGCGACTGGAAGATCGGCCTGCTCGACACCATCGCCGACAACGCGAGCTCGGGTGCCGTCGTGCTCGGCTCCACCCCCACCGCCGTGGATGCCGTGGACCTTCGCCTCGCGGGGGCCACCTTCCACCGCAACGGCCAGGTCGTCGGCACCGGGGCCGGCGGGGCCGTGCTCGGCTCGCCGCTGAACTCCCTGGTCTGGCTCGCCAACACCGTCGGCGCCCGCGGCATCACCCTCGAGGCCGGCCACGTCGTCCTTCCCGGGGCCGTGTGCGCCATGGCCCCCGTCGCCGCCGGCGACACCTTCACCGCGACGTTCGCCGGGCTCGGCAGCGTCACCGCCCGGTTCGTCTGATCCCCCGCCCGAACAGCTAGAGGAGCGCCATGTCCACCCCCGCCAGGACCAAGGGCACCGCCGCCATCGTCGGGCCCGGCAACATCGGCACCGACCTGATGTTCAAGCTCATGCGCCGCAGCGACGTGCTCGACCCGCGATGGATGATCGGGGTCGACCCGGCATCCGACGGCCTGCGTCGCGCGAAGTCGCTCGGTCTCGAGGCCAGCCACGAGGGCGTCGACTGGCTGCTCGCCCAGGACGAGCTTCCCGACATCGTCTTCGAGTGCACCTCCGCCAAGGCGCACGAGGCGAACGCCCCGCGGTACGCCGAGGCCGGCATCCTCGCCGTCGACCTGACCCCCGCCGCGGTCGGCCCGTACCTGTGCCCCCCGGTCAACCTCGACTTCAACCTCGACGCGATGAACGTCAACATGATCACCTGCGGTGGCCAGGCCACGACCCCGATGGTCAAGGCCGTCTCCTCGGTCGTGCCCGTCCCCTACGCCGAGATCGTCGCGAGCATCTCGAGCAAGTCCGCCGGCCCGGGCACCCGCGCCAACATCGACGAGTTCACCGAGACCACCTCGGCGGCCCTCGAGGTCGTCGGCGGCGCCGAGCGCGGCAAGGCGATCATCATCCTCAACCCGGTCGAGCCGCCGCTGATGATGCGCAACTCGGTGTTCTGCGCCATCCCCGCCGAGGCCGCCGAGCCCGGTGAGCTGCAGGACCGCATCCTGGCCTCCATCCACGCCATGGTCGCCGAGGTGCAGGACTACGTGCCCGGCTACCACCTGCGGGCCGACCCCCAGTTCGACCACGCCCGCGACACCTGGAAGGGCATGGCCCGCGTGTTCGTGCCCATCGAGGTCAAGGGCCGCGGCGACTACCTGCCCGACTACGCGGGCAACCTCGACATCATCACCGCGGCTGCGGCCCGGGTCGGCGACATCATGGTCGCCCACCGGCTCGGCGTCGCGTCCACGTGGAAGTCGTCGGCCCAGCTCGGCGACGTCCCTGACCCGCTCGTCGGCGCCGGCGCCGACGCGCAGAAGGCCGGTGTCTGACATGGGTGACATGACCATCCGCCCCGAGGACGCCCCCGTCGTCGTCGAGGAGCTGACCGAGACCGACGTGCTCGCCAACACCCCGAAGGCCGGCGGCGAGCGCGACCTGCGGATCACCGACTCCACCCTGCGCGACGGCTCGCACGCGATGAGCCACCAGTTCACCGAGGAGCAGGTGCGCGGCGTCGTGCACGCCCTCGACAAGGCCGGTGTCGAGGTCATCGAGGTCAGCCACGGCGACGGCCTCGGCGGCTCGAGCTTCAACTACGGCTTCTCCAAGGTCGACGAGATGAAGCTCATCGCCGCCGCCGTCGAGGAGGCCACCCAGGCCAAGATCGCCATCCTCATGCTCCCGGGCCTCGGCACGGTGCACGACCTGAAGAACGCCCACGCGGCCGGTGCCTCGGTCGCGCGCATCGCCACCCACTGCACCGAGGCCGACGTGTCGATCCAGCACTTCGGTGCGGCCCGCGCGCTCGGCATGGAGACCGTCGGGTTCCTCATGCTCAGCCACAAGGCCTCGCCGGCCAAGCTCGCCGAGCAGGCCCGGATCATGGTGGATGCCGGAGCCCAGTGCGTCTACGTCGTCGACTCCGCGGGTGCGCTCGTGCTCAGCGACGCGCAGGAGCGGATCAAGGCGGTCATCGACGAGATCGGGCCGCAGGCCCAGGTCGGCTTCCACGGCCACCAGAACCTCAGCCTGGGCATCGCCAACTCGGTGCTCGCCTACCAGGCCGGGGCGCTGCAGATCGACGGCGCGCTGTGCGCCCTCGGCGCCGGGGCCGGCAACAGCCCGACCGAGGTGCTGGCCGCGACCTTCGAGCGGATGGGCATCCGCACCGGCGTCGACCTCGGCGAGGTGCTCTCCGCCGCCGAGGACGTCGTGCGCCCCTTCATCCCACGACTGCCGTGGATGGACCGCGCCTCGATCACCCAGGGCTACGCCGGGGTCTACAGCTCGTTCCTGCTGCACGCCGAGCGGGCCGCCGAGCGCTACGACGTCCCGGCCCACGAGATCCTGCAGAAGGTCGGGGAGTACGGGTACGTCGGCGGCCAGGAGGACATGATCATCGACATCGCCCTCCAGCTCGCCGAGGAGCGTCGCAACCTCGTCGACCTCGGCGACCTCGCCGGAATGGGCGTGCGCTGATGTCCACGGCATCCGCCACCGGCGCGGCCCCCGAAGGCGGCTGGGACATCGAGTCCGTCGCCGCCGAGCTGCTGCGCTGCGAGGACGAGCGCCGCGAGCGCGAACCGTTCACCGACGAGTGGCCCGAGCTCGACCTCGACATCGGCTACGCGATCCAGGACCTCAACCTCGCCAAGCGCCTCGAGCGCGGCGAGAAGCTCATCGGCGTCAAGCTCGGCCTCACCAGCCGGGCCAAGCAGCAGCGGATGGGTGTGCACTTCCCGTTCGTCGCGTGGCTGACCGACGCGATGGTGCTGCCGGTCGGTGACCCGGTGCCCCAGGGCAAGCTGATCCACCCGCGCATCGAGCCCGAGATCGTCTTCGTCATGGGCGAGCGCCTCGAGGGCCCCGGCATCACGTGCGCCCAGGCGATGAGCGCGGTCGAGTCGGTGTGGGGCGGCGCCGAGGTCATCGACAGCCGCTACAAGAACTTCCGGTTCACCGCCGGTGACGTCGCCGCCGACAACGCCTCGTCCGGTGCCTTCGTCACCGGTCCGATCGGCCTCCCCCCGAGCGAGCTCGACCTCGCGCTCGAGGCGGTGCTCGTCGAGGTCGACGGTGTCGTCGTCGACTCGGCCACCGGCGCCGCCGTGCAGGGCCACCCCGGTGAGGCGCTCGCGCTCGCCGCGAACGACCTCGCCCGCCGCGGCCACGCGATCGAGGCGGGCTGGATCGTGCTCACCGGCGGTATGACGGATGCCGTGTTCGCACCTCCCGGGTCGAGCACCGCCCTGCACTTCACCAACCTCGGTTCGGTCTTCCTCAACGGCGGGGAGGGCTGAGCGCCATGCCGCTCATCGAGGTGACCTTGGCCGAGGGCCGCACGCCCGTGCAGTTGCGCACCCTGATCTCCGCGCTCACCCACGCCGCCGCCGAGGCGGTCGACGCCCCCGTCGACAGCATCCGGGTTGTGATCCGCGAGGTACCCCTGACGCACTGGGGTGCCGGTGACGTCACCCTCGCCGAACGCCGCGGGGCACCAGACCCGCGCGCCGGCACCTGAGCCGGCCCCCCGGCATCCGCACCGCTGTTCCTACCCAACACACCCCACCGCAGAAGGTGAACCCATGAGCGAGCTCCAGTTCTTCGGCCACATCATCGACAACGAAGAGGTCGAGTCGATCGACGGCAAGCGCTTCGACGTCTGGAACCCCTGGACGCAGCAGGTGTGGGCCCAGGCGGCCGAGGCGTCGGAGAAGGATGCCGAGCGCGCGATCGAGAGCGCGCGGCGCGCCTTCGACGAGGGGCCGTGGCCGCGGATGGGCCGGGCCGAGCGGGCCAAGGCGATCCACCGGCTGGCCGACCTCATGGAGGAGCGCGCCGACGACCTCGCGCGGATGGACTCCACGAACATGGCCAAGCCGTTCGAGCAGGCCAAGCACGACGTGGCGCGCTCGGTGTGGAACTTCCGGTTCTTCGCCGACCACCAGCGCGACGCCGTCGGCGAGGTCTACCCGATGGACTCGGGCCACCACACCTACAGCGAGTTCGGCCCCGCCGGGGTCGTCGCGGCGATCAGCCCGTGGAACTTCCCGCTGATGATGGCGTCGTGGAAGATCGCGCCGGCGATCGCGTGGGGCAACACCTGCATCATCAAGCCGTCGGAGGACACGCCGGCGTCGGTGACGCTGCTTGGGCGCCTGGCCGTCGAGGCCGGCTTCCCGCCCGGGGTGCTCAACGTCGTCAACGGGTTCGGGGCGCCCGCGGGGGCGACGCTCACCGGTGACGACCGGGTCGACCGGGTGACCTTCACCGGGTCCTCGACGACGGGCAAGTACGTCATGGCGTCGGCGGCGACGCACCTGGCGCCGGTGTCGCTCGAGCTCGGCGGCAAGGGCGCGAACATCGTCTTCGAGGACGCCGACATCGACAACGCCATCCACTGGGCGGTCGAGGCGATCTTCCGCAACGCCGGGCAGATCTGCCTCGCGGGCTCGCGGCTCTTCGTGCACTCCTCGCTGTACGAGTCGTTCATGGAGCGGTTCGTCGCGGCGGCCGAGGCGCTGACCATCGGCGACCCGTTCGACCCGGCGACGAAGTTCTCGTCCCTGGCGAGCAAGCGGCACTTCGACAAGGTCGCCTCGTCCGTGGAGTCGGCCCGTGAGCTCGGCGGCACGATCCGCACCGGCGGGGTCGCCGAGGACGGGTCCTGGGTGGTGCGCCCGACGATCATCGACGGGCTGGCGCTGGATGCCGCGCCGTACTGCGAGGAGATCTTCGGCCCGGTGTGCGTCGTCAACTCCTTCGACACCGAGGAGGAGGTCGTGCACCTGGCCAACGACACGCGGTACGGGCTGAACGCGATGCTGTTCACCGAGAACCTGTCGCGGGCGCACCGGGTGGCCTCGAAGCTGCGGGCCGGCACGGTGTGGGTGAACTGCTTCTTCATCCGCGACCTGCGCACGCCGTTCGGTGGCGTCGGCGACTCGGGCGTGGGGCGCGAGGGTGGCAACTTCTCGCGGGAGTTCTTCACCGAGCCCAAGGCCGTCGTCATGCAGATCGACCGCGGCTGACCCCAGCCCCGACCCGCTTCGGGTCGCGGGTGTCGGTGGCTCGGGGCAGGCTGGCCGTATGCCGTCCGCTCAGCACCCGTCGTCGTCCCACCCGCCGCTGTGCACGATCGTGCCGCCGTACATCCTCGAGGCGCTGGCCTCCTCGGACGACCCGCACGTCGCCGCGCACGCCCAGGCCACCCTCGACGTCGACGCCGAGCTGCGCGAGGCACGCGGCATCGAGCTGCGCCCCTCCACGGGGGCACCCAGGCGCAAGAAGCGACCGCCGCGCCCGGCACGAGGCACCGCCGACGCCCCGCAACGCGCCATCCACGACGCCGAGCGGGGCACCACCCTGCCCGGCACCCTCGTGCGCAGCGAGGGCGACGCCGACACCGGTGACCGCGAGGTCAGCGAGGCCTACGACGGGCTCGGCGCCACCTGGGACCTCTGGCAGAACACCTACGGCCGCAACTCGCTCGACGGCCGAGGCCTGCCCCTCATCGCCACGGTGCACTTCAGCCGCGACTACGACAACGCCTTCTGGGACGGCACCCAGATGGTCTTCGGCGACGGTGACGGCGTGGTCTTCCTGCCGTTCACCCGCAGCGTCGACGTCATCGGCCACGAGCTCGCGCACGGCGTCACCCAGTTCACCTCGGGCCTGAACTACCAGGACCAGTCGGGCGCGCTCAACGAGTCGGTCTCCGACGTCTTCGGGGTGCTCGTCAAGCAGCGCCTGCTCGGCCAGAGCGCGGACCAGGCCGACTGGCTCATCGGCGCCGAACTGCTCGGCCCCGACGTCAAGGGTGTGGCGATCCGCTCGATGGCTGCCCCCGGCACGGCCTACGACGACCCGCGCCTGGGCAAGGACCCGCAGCCTGGCCACATGCGTGACTACGTCGACACCCAGGACGACAACGGCGGCGTCCACATCAACTCCGGCATCCCCAACAAGGCCTTCCACGTCGTTGCGACCACCCTCGGCGGCAACGCCTGGGAGGCCGCCGGCCAGGTCTGGTTCGACACCATCACCGGTGACATCAGCGCCGACTGCGACTTCGAGACCTTCGCCGCTCTTACGGTCAAGGCCGCCACCGCACGCCACGGCGCCCGGTCCGAGGTCGTCGCCGCCGTGCGCGCGGGCTGGGTCGCGGTCGGCCTCGCGGATGCCGTCGCCCCGGCTGGCGAGGACTCCTCACCGTCCGGGGGTGGCAAGGGCTCCCCCGCCGCGCCGTCCAGCCCGGCGGAGCCGTCCGGCCCGGCCGAACCCGCACCACCGAAGCCGACCTCGGGCACGCAGGTCAACGTCCGCCGCACCGGAGGATTCGCCGGGCGCACCGTGGAGCGCACGGTCACCCTCGGTGAGCTGCCGAAGGCAGACGCCAAGGCGTGGCGGTCCCTGCTGGCCGATGACCATCTGCCGGCGCTCGCGGACCGGGCCGCTGGCGGCTCCCGGATGCCCGACAGCTTCTGTTACGGCGTGCGGTGCGATGCCCCGCCGATCGACGTCGAGCTGCCCGAGCCGCACCTCAGCGACGAGGTACGCACCCTGCTCGAGCGCACCCTGGCTCGGGACTGACCACCCTGACCACCCGGCATACGATCGGCGCCATGAGCGAGCCCGACCCGCGCACCCTGCGCCGCGATGACTTCGACGCCGTGCGCCCCGTGCCCACCCGCTGGTCGGACAACGACATGTTCGGCCACCTCAACAACGCGGTCTACCTCGAGCTGTTCGACAGCGTCCTCAACGCGTGGATGCAGGAGGAGACCGGCATCGACGAGATGGTCGCCCCCACCCTCGGGGTCGTCGCCGAGACGAGCTGCCGCTACTACCGCGAGGTCGCCTTCCCCACGACGCTCGACGTCGGGGTGCGTGCCAAGCGGATCGGCACCACCAGCGTCGTCTTCGAGTTCGGGGTCTTCTCCCCCGGCGTCGACGAGATCGCCGCGCACGGCCTGTGGG
>Ga0209170_1000169_pt1 | contig 32445 bp, 28 predicted proteins | sample KloWWTKNB14_bulk_FD_187178 | JGI IMG/M metagenome (GOLD analysis project Ga0209170, IMG submission 187178) | Active sludge microbial communities from Klosterneuburg, Austria, studying microevolution and ecology of nitrifiers - Klosterneuburg... | ecosystem: Engineered > WWTP > Aerobic digester >...
TCGCGTGGTTGTTTAACTCGCGCCGTACATTCGTTCGGTATGAATACCATGCAGACCTCTTCTTAGGCATGGTGCAGTTGGCTTGCGTAATGATAATTCTCAAAAGTTATTTTTGAGATGGCTTCTAGATACTTCATGTAAGTGCATAACATATTCGCCTATAACAAACCCACTAGCAACCAGTTACAACAAACTGTCGACTTAGCAGAATAACACGCATTATGTGTTACATGATTGTTGCCGCACATAGGAATGACGAACATCGAGCTTAGAAATATTGACCCTGAGGACATCGAAGACCTGCTCTTAGAAGTGGAGGCTTCGTTCGATATCAAATTCACGGATAACGAGCTTGCTCACGTACGGACTTTCGGAGATATAATTGACCACATCAAGAGCAAGATTAAGCTCGTTAATACGGACGATTGCACAACTCAGCAAGCCTTTTACAAATTGCGGCGGGCAATATTTACAACGCTGCAAATTGACAAGGATAGGCTAACTCCTGATACTTTGCTCCAAGAGCTATTACCAAGGAAGACTAGAAAAACCGGAATAGAAAGTATTGAACAAGCCTTAGGGTTCAAGTTATCAATCGTACGACCGCCTCATATCGTGACTGGCTTTCTGATAATACTTCTTTTAGGTTCTTTCATTGGACTGTTTTACAACTGGCTGTTTGGACTTGCTGGTCTTGGACTTGCAATTTGTGGATTATGGCTTGCATTAAAACCAGGAAACGAGCTTGACATTAAAACTGTAGGACAACTTGCAGTGAAAATGACTAGAGAAAATTACTTAAAGTCCAGACGCAATCCCAAGACTTACAATAACACCGAAATAGAGAAAGTCCTGACCGATTGGTTCAGCTATGACTTCGGTATTGACAAGAGTAAGCTGACCAGAGAAGCTCGATTGACTTGAAAAAGAAATAAAACGATGCGGCAACAAAGGCTAAACCACACGCCCAACCCTCCAACCGTTGCGCGATGCTTTAGCCAAACCGATATGTCATCGACCGGACCATAATTTAGTTCTTGATACGACGCTGACCCACTTGCTGAAAAGTTAATTATTATTTACCTTTGTCAATGAAGTGTTCCGAAGCTTTACGAATACTGAAGAGGAATGGGTGGTATCCTGTTTCCAACAGGGTTCACATGTAAAACTGAAACATAATGAGATAGCTGGCACGATCATTTTTCCGGATCATGGCAGCCAGGAACTAGGACACGGACTACAGAAGAAGCTTTTCAAACAAGCGGGGATCAAATGATCAAAGAGATGAAGAAATTGAAAAAGAAGATAGACATCGTTGTAGAGAAAACAGCTACCGGATATTCGGCATACGCTGAAGACCAAGGAGCATTCACCACTTCTAAGAACATCCCTTCGCTCTACGAGAATCTATTGGAAGCACTTAATCTTCACTACGAAGAACATGGCTATTTGGTCACAGCTGATAATCTGCGATTGAGGATGGACCTTCAACAGTTCTTCCAGTACTACAAGGTACTCAATGCAAACTTCCTAGCGAAACGGATCGGAATGAATCCAAGCCTGTTATCCCAGTATGTGCGAGGGAAGAAACAACCATCGAATAAACAGACCGAAAAGATCATGCACGGCATTCAGAATATCGGTATGGAATTGTCCTCGATCAACTTTGTATGAACGGATAAGAAAAGACCAACACGCAATAAGCTGTAATCGGCTTAGGCCGCATAGATCCCGCAACCGAGCCGAAACCTTATCCAAAAAGCCGATACATTCATGCGTTAGCTACCTACCACTCAATACTTCCACAAGTAGTACATCAGCTTCACGTACTCGTTGGTCACCATCAATAGTCTGTCAACGCTTTGCCACCAGCGGTTACTGTCGTAACGGTCGGAGTGAGCGGGGTTTCTTAAACGAAAGGTCTACTGAGATCCTGAAACGCGGTATTTCATTCATCAACGTATAGTCAACAGTAATGCCTGCCGAGCCTCAGGCATACGCCAGGGAAGAGCACCACATAAAAGCGGACCCGATCCAAGGCACATACAATATCTCGTTGGATAACCGCGCAGATCTTCGCATGCAATAGCATCAGGCGTGTTAATAGGACCATCAATCGGCTGGATACTATATTAGCTGGTAACCAACACACTACCGAACTGTAACAAAAAACAATGACCTAGTTTTATGACACATATTGTTTGTTATTCGATCGAAACCAAATGAACAGATCCAAATGAAAAAGCTACTTCTGCTGATCATTATTTCCTTCTTAGGTCCATGCGTGAAAGCCCAAACGGATCTGGACTCTCTGTTGAACGTCTGGCAAGACGAAGCACAACACGACTCTGATCGAGTAAGTGCTTACAAGAGTTACATAAACGATGGTTTTCTGTTCTCGCACCCTGATACTGCATTCATTTTAGCACAGAACCTATTGCACTATGGTGAGGCCCATCAATATGAAAAAGCGAGGGCGGTGGCATACAACGTTATGGGTGTTTCCGATCTTAATAGATCTGACTACCGTAGAGCCCTGAAATACTTTGAGCTTAGTTTGAAGATCAGTGATAGCATCGGAGACAAAAAAGGCATTGGTGCGAGTATCGGGAACATCGGGAATATCTACAAAGAACAAGGGGCCTACCCGAAAGCACTTGACCACTACCAGCGTAGTTTGAAGATCAGTAAGGAAATCGGGAATATACAAGGCAGTGCAGCAGCGATCAGCAACATTGGAAATATCTACTACTACCAAGGTGACTTACCGAAAGCGCTGGACTATTACCAGCGCAGCCTGAAGATCTATGAAGAAACCGGGAATAAACAAGGCAGTGCGTACACCATACATAATATTGGGATCATCTACTCTGAACAAGGGGACTCCCTCAAAGCACTGGACTATTATCAGCGCAGTTTGACGATCTGTGAAAATATAGGAAATGATAAAGCAACTGCAACCTCCTTAAGCAGTATTGCCAGTGTTTACGCAGCTCAAGGTGACTACCCCAAAGCGCTGGATCATTACCAACGTGGTTTGAACATTTGTGAAAAGATCGGAGACAAATGGGGCCTTACGATAATCACAAGGGGCATTGGATATGTCCACAACGCAAAAAGGGACTACGCCAAAGCATTGGAATTCTGCAATAGATCTCTGGTTTCCAGCAAAGAAATTGGTGCACTTAAAGAAGAAAAACAGGCTTACGATTGCTTATACGCGACGTACAAAGCCATGGGCAAGAGCAACGAGGCCTTGGTGTATTTAGAGAAATTACAGGCAATCGTTGACAGCTTGAATGCGGCAGAAACGACCAAAATACTCCAGCAGATGGAGTTTACCAAGCAGGTGTTAGCGGATAGCATCGCCACAGCAGAAAAAGAGCGCCTCGTGGAAGATGCCCACAGAGAAGAGGTGAGAAAGCAGAACAGAACCCGCAATATGATGGCCGGAGGCGGGGTCATGCTAATGGTCTTGGCTGGTGGCCTCTACGGTAGAGTGCGCTACATCAGAAGATCGAAAGCCGTTCTACAAGTTGAGAAGGATCGTTCAGAGAATCTCTTGCTCAACATTCTGCCTGCCGATATAGCAGCAGAACTCAAAGAAAAAGGCCGAGTGGATGCTCAGGACTTTGACCTGGTCAGCATTCTATTTACCGACTTCAAAGGCTTTACGGCCGCCAGCGAGAAGCTTAGCGCACAGGAATTAGTAGCCGAGATCAATTCCTGTTTTGAAGCCTTTGACGGCATTATGGGCAAGTACACTATTGAGAAGATCAAGACCATTGGCGATGCATACATGGCCGCTGGCGGTTTGCCTGTTACTTCAGATGCATCCGTAAAGAACACCGTTCTAGCTGCGTTGGAAATGCAATTATTCATTGCTAAGCGCAAGGCGGATCGAGATGCCAAAGGACTACCCGCTTTCGAAATGCGCGTAGGGATCCACACAGGTCCCATTGTGGCAGGGATAGTTGGCGTCAGAAAATTCCAATACGACATATGGGGAGACACTGTGAACACAGCAAGTCGCATGGAAAGCAACGGCGAAATCGGCAAAGTGAACATCAGTCAGACCACCTATGAATTGCTTAAAGCAGATCCTGAATTTGCGTTTGAATCCAGAGGCAAGATCGAGGCGAAAGGGAAAGGTGAATTGGACATGTGGTTCGTGAGCTTGAAAGCAGAAAGAGCATAACGTGGCATCCATATAGCCAATATTCAATAGCTGCTGGACGATGTTTATCATAACAAGTTATACCTTGTCAATACAGCGCAAAGAGCCAAAATGGATTCAAGGAATTCGACTACCACCCTTTCAGATCTGAAACAATTCAAAGATTGGGTCGTCGCAGGGATCAGTGAGGATATGATGAACCCTAAGAAAACGCTGGCCCTAAAAGACTTCTCGATCAATGTAAGACTAAAGCTTGCGGCATAGTGGACTGCTACTAGGTTCTTCTATTTGTATGGAGATCATCCCGGATCATGCATTAGAAAACTTATTGCGACCTCAAACCCTTAGCCCACGGACTCCACCGTACGGCGGATACTTTTCGCTCAATCTCCATAGCTATGCTATGATCCAATCGCGAAAAGTCCCATGGCCGTTGGGTTGGAACCCTCATCACGCTTCTCTAATGCATGATCTGGGATTATTTTGAGTTGTACACCTCTGACAAGTTGAACTGTCTAATCACTGGGGAGAATGTCCTGAACATCCGTACAGCGCTGTTCATTGCCTCTTTCATCATGGTCCTACCACCATTAGTGATCGCACTCTCCCTACTGGTAAAGCTGTGATGAGCCTGAGGTCATACATTGTTATCGGATCACTATTCACCCTAATGATGTTGCTGATAGCCGTTGGAAGCCTTACGCTTTGGTATGGCTCATATACCATTTGGAAGTAGATCGGTAAAAAAAGGAGCTGAACGTGTTAGCAAACCGACCTGCATTTGTGCGTTAATGCTATTCGCAAATGGTCGTTAGCTTCAACAACCACCTAGCAGCATCCAAACGAGGAGAAAAACGATCACAGTCCCGAAACATCCGCCGCCCCATTTGTAAGCAGCGCCGCCCGCAAGTAATCCTCTGAATATGTTATTCATGTGTAATTAGGTTTAGAATACTTCCTTGTCCAAAAAAAAGGCCAGAATTCAGGTGTCCAGTAGCGATATTAAGTGGACACAATATCTACCCTATTCCATTCGCTCGGCGTTAAGGCGTAGTCTTCAATAGTACTGATCAAACTGTATGCAACCTGAGGAATTCAGTGCACATTTTGGGGTATGGTCCCGCTCAACGGGTGATGCCGCTTTTGAACGAGGACCACCTGCGATCATCAGATCACCAAATTACTGAACGATAACGACACGCAGAACAACATCGCGTGCTGGATAATGAGATCGGCGAATGATCTGCAATAGAACAAGGAGAATTTCAGATCAATAGAACATGAACAATTCAGATCCAAAGAAGAAAAAACCTGAACCGATCCCGGGGCAGAAAAGAAATGCGGAAGAACAGCCTTCAGTACCTGCAGTACCTCCATCGGACACAGAAGCCGAGGCGGATCAGCAAGCTGACAAAGGCGCATTACCTAAGAGCGTTCAAGGAGACCACGGCGCACCCAAGCCTATTGTTAATCCTGGTCCAGAAGGAGACCAATAGACATCAAGCCATAGGTTGAGGTGGGTTCGGGTCATTCGGGTGGATCGGTGTTGGTGGATCCGGTTGACCGGTACTCGGCGGCACTTCTTGCGGTGGGCGCGTAGGAGTTCACGGAACTGGCTCACGGACAGGTTTTACAGGATCATAAGGCTCTATGATAGGTGAAGGTTGCTTACCTGATCCAACGTCTTTGTGGGTTAAGGTATTCTCCTCAATTCGGTTTTGCTTACTCTTCTTTAATACGAACACAAATACAAGAGTTGTCCCATTTGCTTTACCCTTCGTTCCAAATTGATGCTATGCCAATCCTTTCATTTCCAATTATCCGACGGATGAGGGAGCAGCAGCATGGTAATTACACGGACCGACGCGTCCACTATAATAATTCGCATCCGATCAGACATTACCTCCTGTGCTTCGAAAAGGGCATGATCCTGGAATGCCGACATTTACTTGAACTCGAACGATCGTATCCATGAAACTTACTTCTGCCAACGCTTTCTGGGCGCTTTCAAATGGATTGAAGACCACCTATCCATCCGTTAATGAGGATATTGAAACCGATGTTGTTATCATAGGAGCTGGGATAACCGGCGGTTTGATCGCCCATCAATGCGTATCGGATGGTCATCGTGTGGTTATTCTGGACAAACGTGAAGTCTGTCATGGAAGCACTTCAGCTACAACATCATTGCTGCAATATGAGATCGATGTGCCCTTATTCAAGTTGATCGAAAAAGTAGGTGAAGAACATGCTATAGCAAGTTACAAGGCTTGTCATCGATCTATCGACATAGTGGAGAAACTAGCCTTGGATCTGAGCAGGGACAGCGGATTCAAACGAAAATCATCGATCTACTTCTGTACCAAAAAAGGTCAGTTGAAGGCACTTCGAAAAGAATTCGAAGTGAGAAAGCACTACGGCTTTGAAGTAGAGTGGATAATGGGGAATGAGTTGCAGAATGAATATGGACTGAAAGGTGCTCTAGGCGCGATCAGGTCGGCACAAGGAGCAAGCGTGGATGCCTATACACTAGCCTACGACCTACTGGCTGCTTCAGTAGAAAAAGGACTGATCGTGCGCGACAACACCGAAGTGACCAAAGTGGAACACGACCAGGATGCTGTAAAAGTCATAACCTGCGATGGCCATCGGTTGAAAGCCAAGAAGTTGATCTATTGCAATGGCTTCGAAAGCACGGAGATCCTGGGGCGCTCGTTCGTAAAGCTCTTATCTACTTACGCAACAGTTGGGGAGCAATTACCAGGACCAGAAACAGTTCTGGATGATGTTCTCTTCTGGAATATGGCTGATCCATACATCTACGCGAGGGCAACGGACGATGGGCGGATGCTGATCGGTGGTGAGGATGAAGAATTCGTGGATCCTCAAAAACGTGATCGACGTATTCAAAAGAAAGCTGAGAAGCTTGAAAAGACCATGCATGAATTGTTTCCGAAAATGCCATACAAGGTCGACTTCGCATGGGCAGGCACATTCGGTGAAACCGAGGATGGCTGTCCGTTCATCGGTGAACACAAGGATCATCCTAACACGTATTGGGTGCTAGGCTTTGGAGGAAATGGTATCACGTTCTCCACCATTGGTCGTGAAATGGTCTCGGCCTATTTGTCCGGCCAAGATCATCCAATGGATGAACCATGGGGATTCCCTGGTCGGTTCAAATGAGCGGTAAAAATGCAACCCGTAGGAACCGCGTTGCCGAAGCTTTGTAAGCGTGCCTGCGATCCTTGCGCTGACGGGCATAAGTCAACCATCACCTGCACATTTGACTGACCATCTGAGCCATTCGAGCGATGCTGTCAACGTCCAGCGCAACCAACCATTTTCACTGAAGCATTCTACGCGTTGAGTGATATTCTCCATCTGGGAACTGGAACAGAAATTCGAGTTCATTAGCACGGAGAATTCCCCAGAACCAAACTTAAAATGGGAAAAACTTCCCCAGAACGGTTCCTATCACATGCTCATCGATAACGGTACATTAAATGCAACGTACAATTCGAACCAAAAAACCAAAACAAAATGATCCGCTGGGTAATCACCTTTCTCGTTATCGCACTTATTGCAGCCTTTTTTGGCTTTGGAGGAATAGCCGCAGGAGCGGCTGAGATCGCGAAAGTGATCTTCTATCTATTCTTGGTCCTTTTTGTGATCTCGTTGATATTCGGAGGTCGTATCTGGCCGAAGAAGTAGTAGATGTTCCTAAAAAGAAGAATACCTGGATCGAACTGGTGCTGCTGGTTCAATTCAGGTATTTTTTTGACCCGATAAAACAAATTACCGGCGCGCTACCGTTGATCAGGTCCTCGTCGAATCATATACCACAGATCTTATTGGAATTGTGTTATCAACATCATGTTCCCTTGATCTGGCATGATCTGAAATCACCGAACGAACCTAATTGCCGTTCAAAGCCCCACTAGACCTCAACAGTCCGGTTACGCAGTATTTCCTTGGAACCCATTACCATATTCACGGAACAACTCGTTGCAGATGGAGTAGTACATTTCCAATTCAGCTTACCCGTTCAAGGTTGCATCCACGTGAGACCGCATCAGAATACCTGCTCAGATCACTGGGAATTTCATGATCTTGCCTGACCATGAGCCTCAACGAACCAGAGCCACTTATCGACACCACGGGATACTTCGGTGAATAGGTCAGCGGTATCGGCATCATCCATATCCTCCGCCTTATCGATCGCGTTCCGCACCTGTGTGCCGTATGCGGCCAATGCCTTCGTTACTGCCTCCACATGAGCTTCGCCAGTACTAATATCCCTTGGATACTCGGGTAGATCCGAACCTGCCACAGCTGCCCTTGCAGTTCCGTATACGGTGCCACCAAGCATCACCGCACGCTCTGCGATCTTATCAACGTATGCTTCTGTAGCTTCATAGATCTCATCGAACAGTTTATGAAGCCCAATGAAATTAGGTCCCTTCACATTCCAATGAGCTTGCTTCATTTGTAAATTGAGGTCCACTGAATCCGCTAATCTATCGTTCAATAATTCAACGATCCCAACTCGCGTTTTCTTTGGTAGACCATTGGATGTATCATGCATCTGCGTTTGTGCGGCTTTCACACGCTTTGTTCCTGTATTCTTCTTAGTTGCCATTTGTTCTTTGGTTTCATTTGGTTGTGGAATATCACGGTCCATCCCCGTGCCATATAGTTCACTGCTCGGCATATGCCGGATCCCAGTGGCTCCCTGTGATCCGGGTATGATCAATTGTGTAGATCACTACACGCTTCGTAATGCAACTGTGGTACAAAATCCACGTTACTGTTCAATTAGTCTTGGTTCCACAAAGGAGCTTTGTCTGGGATCAATGAACTCCGATGGATCAGGACCATTGTCACATTCCTCTGTGATCAAGAAATAAATGGTAGGCGATGACCAAATACCATCAACGATGCTGTGATCATGATCATTGGGCCGCAAAGCACCATTGCCAGCAGTTAAATGTTCAACGTTTCGTAGACCTGGACATCAGGCTCAATTGTTGTTCATCCGCAAATCTCCTGATCACGTTCCTTTAACGAAGATCTTCTCCGGAAAGCGCAACGTGAACTTAGAACCATCGCCAACTTTACTCTGCGCGGACATTGAAACTTCGTGGCTTTTAAGAATGCTGCGAGCAGTCGTTAACCCAAGGCCCAGCCCACCGGAGCGACCTGTATAGAATGGTTCAAAGAGCCGTTCCAGATTCTCTGGCGGAATACCTTTCCCATTGTCCGTAATGGCCAAATAAACAGCTTCGGGGTCGCGTGTAACAGTAAAGGAAAGCTCCCCTCTTTCCGGATCCATGGCCTCCACTGCGTTCGTACAAATATTGGTGATGGCCAAGTTGATCAACTCGCAATCGGCCATCACTTCCGGTAGATCCGGATCGATATGGATCCTGCTTTTCATCAACTTCAGATCCAGCCGGTCCTTGATCGCCTTAAGTGCGTTGTTCACTATGTCGTCCATCTTGCACGGGATCAAGTTCAATTCCCGCTTCCTTGACGATTCCAACATTTCCTTGATCAATGTTCCAATGCGCTCCAAGTTGCGCTCAATGATCTGGAAGAAGTGCTTCACATCCTCATGATCCGCCTCCACTTCATCCTGCAATTGCTCGATCGCCAAATAAATGTTGGTCAAGGGATTTCTAACCTCATGTGCAACCGTGCGTGTTATCTGCGCTGTAAGCTCCAGACGGTCTGTCTCTACACTTGACTCTTGTAATCTTCTTTGTTCAGTGATATCCGTGAATGTCACCACAAAGCCATCCTCCATTTTCACGGCATGGATCCGGTACCAATTGTTCAAGCCCGAACCGTGGTAATGGATCTCACTCACGAACACATCATTTTCTTCAACCACTTTCACGTACGCATCGAACAATCCATTATCGTCGTGCTCGATCATTTCTTCCAAGAGGTGTTTGCCTACCAGGTCTGTTCGACCCAACATTTCATTGGCCACTCTATTCGAGGATAAGTACTCGAAATCAATGATGATATGCTCCTCATTTCGTAATGCTTTGAACGACATGATCCCATTCGGTGAAGTGTCCAACAATTTCTGGAGCATCCCTTGCAACTGGGTGCGGGTCAGGACCTCATCTGCCAGATCCCTGACATTCGCTCTAAGTTCTTTTCCCGCCACTGCCGTATCACGCAAAGAGCGTGTAAGTCGCCAGAACAGAATGCTAGTGGCCACGATCGCAAGCAAGGAGAATACGATCAGCATGGCTGGCGCGGCAAATCCTACGGACTCCTCTATTTCCAATGCTGCATTGCGTTGCACAACCAATCGCTGGGATATACGCTCGTAAATGCTGCGCGTTCTATCCATTTCAACTTTATCCACTAGCAGTGGTAAAGTCTCAATGAGCGTATCGCGCTCGACTTGTAGATCCACCGAACGTATTCGTTGCGCCCAGAGTGCGGTCAATCGCAGTGCGGAGGCTCTTAGACTATCCAGATCTTTGCGGTCCTCAACATTCTTGAACAATTCATAGGAATCGTGCAAACAACGAATGTGATCCACCTTCGCCGCGCGGTAAGGTTCAAGAAATGAGGTGTTCGATGTGATCACGTAACCACGAACACCGGTTTCTTGGTCCCTCAATGCGGACATCACACCATCAAGCGCAACCTTCTTCGCGGTTTGACCTCTGATAACATGCACCGAATCCTGAAATCCGGAAATACTCTTGTATGTTGCATAGAGCAGCACGAGCATGAGAACGACCATCCCGAAGAACAAGAGCTTTGAGATACGCTGCTCTTCAGTAATTCGTCGCAGGTCATTCATTGGAGCGCGGTTCCGGATACAACGGTGAGAACAACAATATTGCACGTGATACCCTGCTGAGATCCGAACAGCGGTTCATGTGCCACCAACCATCCACTTGGCTCACACATCCAGACCGAAGGCCTTCATCTTGTTATACAGGGTCTTCCTGTCTATGTTCAGCAATTCCGCAGTACGGGATTTATTGAAGCCATTCCGTTCCAAGGCTTGAAGTATCGCCTCCTTCTCTGCTTGGTGCGCCACACGCCTTAAACCATCATCCTCCGTGCTGGAACCGTTCGACGCATTTCCATTCGTAGCACTACCAGGACCAGCTAGAACCATTGCAGGCAAACAATCGCCGGAGATACGATCGTCCGTGCTCAACAACACTGCCCGCCTCACTACATTGCCTAATTCCCTAAGGTTTCCGGTCCATGAATGGGCCATAATGCGTTCCATTGCGTCCTCTTCGAACCCTATCACTGATCTACCAAGTCGGTCATTTGCAAGTTCCACGAAATGTTGAGCGAACATTGCGATATCCTCCTTTCGCTCACGAAGCGGTAGGAGGTGGATCGTGAATTCCTGGATTCGATGGAGCAGGTCCTCACGGAATCGTCCTTCAGCAACTGCTTTATTCAGATCCTCATTCGTTGCTGCCAGAATGCGCACATCCACATCGACATCCTTAGCGCCACCGATCCGCTTGATCTTGCGCTCCTGTAGAACACGTAATAGTTTGATCTGATTCTCATAGGTGAGGTTCCCTACCTCGTCCAGGAAAAGGGTTCCCCCACTCGCTTGTTCAAAGTTTCCGGCACGATCAGCAACCGCTCCGGTGAATGCACCCTTCGTATGGCCGAAAAGCTCGCTTCCCGCCAATTCCTTCGGCAATGCGCCGCAATCCACGGAAACGAACGGGCCCTTTGAACGCCGACTTTCTTCATGAATGCGTTTTGCCACGAACTCTTTACCGGTACCGGTTTCGCCGGTGATCAGAACGGACATGTCGGTCGGTGAAACGAGAGCTATGTGCTTATCGATCAGTTTGGCTGAAGCACCCGTACCGTTCACATACGTCCGATCACTTTTCTTCCTTGGAGCAACAGCTTTGTGTTGCCCGTCCACGGTGCTACTTGATCCTGACCTGGTCACTACCGCCAACGCATCTTGAACGCGCATCAACAATTCATCCGGATACAAGGGCTTGGCGATGTAGTCAAATGCACCTCTACGCATCAGATCAACTGCCAATCGAACATCTGAATAACCGGTGATTATGATCACTTGGATATCGGCGGAGATGCCACGGATATATTGGAGCATATCAACAGCATCCGTATCGGGCAAGCGATGATCACACAAGACCAGATCGAACTTCGTATCCGATAATACTGACTTTGCTGTTGCTCCACGATGAGCTGTGGAAACCTGGAAGCCGGCTTTTGTAAGCAGGCGGCTGAGCAGTAAACACAGATCTTGATCATCATCCACTACCAATACATTTTTCTTTTCCATAGTAGTAAGATCCATCATGCTTGAAACCCGAGGTCCTTGATCTTTGTAAATATATCCTGTCTATTGAATGGTTTAGCGAGGAACGTATCTGCTCCTGCTTTCAGGGCATTGCTACGTTCTGAATCCATTGCGCTGATCGCGATGCAAGACGCATTCGGCATTTTTGACCTGATCTCCGGAATGAGTTGATAGCCCAGCCCATCCGGTAAGTTAACATCGAGGAAAACCGCGTCGAAATCGTGTTCCTTGATCGCTTTACGACCTTCTTCAAGCGAATAAGCAGTCGTACATTCCACACCTGTTCGTTTTAGCATTGCACACAGTAGTTCACAGATCTCGATCTCGTCGTCCACCAGCAGGACTGTGTTCATGGCTCTTGTTCGTATCTCAGATCGCATATAAAATCATGTTGAGCATTCCCAATGACCATTATTGGTACTAAGCGAGAACTGAGGTGGTCAACACACACATACGTTGACCGTGAATACCATGCCATCCTTTAAATGCGCGATGCTGCCCTACCTGTGGTACGACCAAGATCCGGATCGTAAATCTATGGGTAAGAAATTCCCCGGTCGGGGAATTTCTTACATGCGGATGTATCCGCAAGAACCAGATCATGATGCGCCGGATCGAGCAGAACAACACGGCCTGATATTTTCCTGACCTGGACAAATTAGCCCTGAATGCCGGAAGTAGAAAAAAGTACGGATGAACCTTCTGAGAATAAAAAACACCGCCGCTTTCGCATCATCGCGATCATCGTTGGAATTCTACTTCTGCTTCGCATTGCACTGCCCTATGTGCTTCTCCGGGTTGCAAATGACCGTTTGAGCAAGATCCCGGGATATTACGGGCACATCGACGACCTGGATCTGGCGATCATACGCGGAGCGTATCAACTGGAGCGGTTCGATCTGCAACGTGTGGATACGGTTTCTTTAGAACGCACTCCGTTCATTGCTTCGAAGCTGATCGATATTTCCATTGAGTGGCGTGCGTTATTCAAGGGTTCTTTGGTCGGTGTGATCGAAGCGGATGAGCCGCGCCTGCGGTTCACCATTGGAGCTGCGGAACCGGAGGATGTGCAGGGAGACACCGCTACCTTGACAGATGTATTCGATGACTTCATGCCACTGAAGCTCAATCGCGTCGGCTTACGGAATGGGCGTTTGGAATATGCCGACCCGGGAGCTACACCTCCGCTGGACATGGCACTAACAGAGTTGAATGGTGAAGCATTGAACTTATCCTCGGTGATCGACAAAGCCAAGGTATTACCATCAACCATAACCGCAACGGCCACTATTTATGGAGGTGCAATGGCGTTGAACATGGGACTTGATGCCTTGAGAGATCAGCTTGCATTCGACATGGATCTAACTGTTGAGGACATTGAATTGACCCAAGTGAACGACTTTTTCCAAGCCTATGCGGATTTTGATGTGAACACCGGAAGCATGTCCGTGTATACTGAACTGGCTACGCAGGACGGAGCTTTTACCGGCTACGTTAAGCCGGTCATCAAGGACCTCGACGTTCTGGGGAAAGAAGATCGGAAGGACAATTTCTTCCGTAAACTTTGGGAAGGGGTCGTTGGCACAGCCGCTGTGATCCTAAAGAACCAAAAGGAGAAGCAGGTTGCAACGAAGGTCCCACTTGAAGGGCGCTTGGACGACCCTCAAGTGGGAAGCTGGATCGCCATAGGCCGAACGCTAAGGAACGCGTTCATAATAGCCCTGCAACCGATTCTGGACAAGGAGATAACGATCGGAGATCTGAACAAGGAAGTATTAGAAAAAGATGGCGGGTTCCTGAAGAATGTTTTCGGAAAGGAAGAGAACAAGGACAAGAACTGACGTTCCCGCCGAAAGGGGCCCCACTGAACCGATGATCAAGTTCAGATGGTCCATAGAGCAGATGCATTCTGACCGCTGGGAACCCTATACCCCACATCCGGGGAGAATCTTGACCATTCAAGAATTTCAGTCGATGTCCCAATCAATTAAGAACCAACGCTTTTGCATGTTGGCAAGCGATCAGCATTACGCAATATGATAAGTGCGAACCCTGCACGCGATGAACAATAAGCTCTATTCTACAATGTTACGTTCCGCACCTGTTCTGCTAACAATCGCGATCATCGCAGCTATAGTCGGGTATAGCGATCTTGGCGATGGTTCGGCGAATGTGGCGCTGATCATCTTCTTCATTGCATTGATCCTTGTGATGCTTGTATTGGTGATCGATGATAGGTCAACGAAATAAAATTGAAACAGAAGAAAACGAACATGAGACACCAAAAGATCCTACTAAGCCTCACCGTTCTTACTGTACTTAGCTTAAGTTCATCAGCACAAGAAGTTTACCTCGGTGGAGGCTATAATTCGAGCAATTTACTGAAGCAAGGCGAAGAGCGCTGGACGGGCCGATCAGGTTATCAATTGGGTGCCGATATTCGATCGGTTAATGTATGGTTTGCACAGTTCGGCGCACATCTATTGGTGCGCAACCTGAACTATTCACTGACCGGGCTCGACAGTGCTGGTGTCGTAGCATTAGGCAATACCGAATTCCGCTATACGGATAGGTCACTGCGCGTACCGTTAATGGTAGGAAGACATCTACTTAACCCTAAAGATGGATCGGCAGTGAACGCATATTTGATGGCCGGTCCTACCGTGATCTTCCCATTAAGCACTGAGTTGAATAATAGTGCTCTGAACGTGACCACGAACGGCTCTCAATGGTATTTAGGTGCGACGGGTGGACTAACGATAAAATTCCTGTTCGTGGAAACCGGATATTCTTTTGCCATGTCCAATGTATTCAAGGGCGATACCTTCCAAACGGATCCACGGATCAACCTATTCCATATTACCGGAGGTGTTAGACTCCGACTAGCACAATGAGCAGCTTAACTCACGTCGCAATGTGCGGAACTTGTTCTTCATTTCACCTAACCAAAAAAGAGTAATGGCACAGCGCAAGGATAAAGACAGCGGACTTCCGCAAACGGCAAGGTCCTCCGGACCAACTACAAACCGCAAGACCGAGCGTGGAGAGAACCAGAAAGATCCGCACGAATACGACCCAGGAGGAATGGCCGGGAAAAAAGCTGGGATCATCGAGGATCTTCAAGAAGAAGCCTGTGAACCAGAACACAATGAATCCAAGGCGGATACTTCCACACCTAATGATCCCTCGAAAGATCCCACTCACCGTTAGACCATGATCCTGCTTCGTTGGTGCCATTATTAAAACGCCATATGGTGTGCTACCGTTATCCTTGATCCGTGGATCGGGCACATCAATGATCGGATCCAGACCATCCTAGTACCATGCTGGTCTGCTTAATTTACGCGAACGAATAGCGATGGCAACTGCTGAATGATCGTGCGTTCCATCACGGACATCTTTCTCAAGTGTGGTGAGCGGTGCCGCATTCTTTCAAGCATTACCTAGAAAGTCATTGAGCTAGAATGGGCGTATACGAAAACAATTGGATCCATCGTCCTTCACGATCGATCCTTTCCACCGCTTCGAGGGACCCAGCGACCCTGCGGATATGAGCATCGTGTATGCGATCAGCTCAGATCAATTGGGAATGAAAGGGCTTATAGTTGGTGCATACGGTCCTGAGGCAGAAGCGCATATTCAGAAGATGGTACGTCCGCTTAAAGCCCATCACAACGTAGGTAGCACACAACCTGTATAACCAGCTGAACCGGGCAACAGTGTGATAGCCTAGGTCACCGGTCCGTTGGGAAGTGGACCTGGGGCTCCGACCTCGTCAAAATTCCGATGATGCACTTTAGCGCATAGATCAAAACGAGTTGATCCTGATCGGAATTATATCCATTAGCTACGCTTAATGCGGGTCGCATACACGTTGCTGCTAAGCGGTGGACATTGTTCGAATCGATCAAAAAGACCGCTATCTGATTACAAGGATATTATGCGTCGAGTCCAGTAAAACAAGAAAAGGTACCCAATCATGGGTACCCTTCTATTTGTCTATGGAATGATCCAAAGCTGGCCTTGCTCTAAAGCCTTTCAATTGATCATTCACACAGAGACGGTCATGACGATACGATAGGTTCTGGTAAGAGCGCACGTGTGAGGCGCACTATCACCAGGCCGTTCAGTTCCTATTGGCGGCGGAGCGGATGTTGCTCGCAGTCTCCTGAGCTTGCCCCTTCATCTCCTGTGCCGTCCCTTTTGCTTTGGATGCAAGGTCCTTGGCTTCGTCCTGAAGATCATCCAGCAACTCTTTGCCTTCATCCATCATTTCGGTTAGCCGATCTTTAAGATCCGCTCCTTTCTTTATCAATTTCTTACGAGTATTCGCACCTTTATCCGGTGCCAGTAATACTCCTAGCGCTGCTCCAGCTGCTAATGCTGCGAGCGCGATCGCTAATGTGCTTTTGTTAGACATTGTTTTGTTCTGTGTTGGTTCGCAATTACTATCTCAACCAGCGTGCCGAAAACAATTCGCCCAGCAAAGTTCTATTGTTGCTGGTTTTCATCGAACGGATGGGCATCCACGTGTATACTGAATTCCCCGATCGTTCTTGGAATGAGAAAGGATCGACACAAACAATGAAGCACTGGCCCATCGCAGAACCATCACAATAGTTCTGTTAAGCACCCCAATACTCTTGGACCGAACTGTACAACGTGTTAACCATTTCTCGGAACGAAAGCAGGCCGTGTACTCCTACACGGCCTGCTCTTCATAATAATTTACGGTGGTTGATGACAACTTCAATCAGTGGCCGTCCTTGTCGTGATCCACCTCTGTCTTTTGGTCGATCTTCTCAGCTTGGCGCTGGAACCAATTTCCCACGTCCTGTGACGTTTCCTGCGCTCCTTGCTTCACATCATTCCATGTTTCCTAGGTTGCAGCTTCCACATCGATCAGGTTCTTATCCAAGCGGGAGATCAGCTTATCCATTTCCGACCGCTCAGCTTCCCATTTGGTACGATCTGCTTCCGTAATGGTTGGATCCTTCAACTTCTCTTCGATCCGCGTCAGTTCCACGGCCACATCCTCACGCAATTTGCGCAGATCTTTTGTGGCTTCCTCTTTTCCGATGCGCAGGTCCACCAGAGCGTTATCCACTTTGGTTCCCACCTTCGTTTCATTTTGCTCAGCCGTGCTGCAGCTTGTAACGGTAATTAGCGCACCGATCAATCCGACTATCAACAGGTGCTTTTTCATGGCTCGTGATCTTTCCAAGGCATGTTCAGATCAGATGCCGGAGCGCGTATCGCTGTTCCTACAGGCATGTAGAAGGTTGCATAGATCATATGTGGGAATCTTTACGGGGATTACTCTCCCTCAAACAAGGCATTCTCTCCCCGATCAGATGCATTGTCCTTGATGCTGACTCTCGGAACTACTCTAGACTCCATGCCTGCCGAAGTCTGGCCAAGTGTTTGGAAAGGAGAATGCAAACAACTCCAATGGCGATCGATCAACATACGATAGAACAAGATACCAACGGTTCATTGACCTCAGAAGGAGGCCCGCTGGACTTCACCAATTTTATGGAAGCATCAGGACAGGACATCAAGAACTACGTTGCTGCAAATAAGGAATTATTGATCCTTACCCTAGCAGAAAAAGCCTTCAAGATGGTAGTCAAGGTGATCCATTCCGCCATTTCGCTGATCGCACTGCTTACTATTATTCTTTTCCTCAATACGGCGTTGGCCCTATTCGTAGGTGATCTACTGAATTCGACAGCCCTCGGTTTCGTAATAGTCGCTGGTTTTTATTTGTTGTTGTACGGCGTTTACGCGTTATGGTGGAAAAACTCCGGGCACGACAAGCTGTTCCTGAATGTAATTAACGATCTAACAGATGGAAAAGATGTATGAAAGGGTCGAGGATCTCAGTATTCACAAAGAAGCGCTGCAACATAAAGTGGATCGTGCAGAGGTCGCATTATCGGACCGTTGGGTGATGATCAAATCATCCGATATACGCGGCACTCTAGTTCGGGATGCGGTGAATGATGTGCTCGTTAAGTGGAAACCTTATCGCGTGGCACACGATCTATTGAATGGAAAAGTGAATGGAGGTGCAGTTGAAATGGTTACTTCCTTGTACGCCTACACACGGCCGACTTTTTTCAAACGCTTAATGGCACAAGGTGCAGGCGCGCTTTTAGCGAGACTTTTCGGTCATTCCCGTAAGCCATAGAATACTTGTGAAGAAGACCACACATTCAAGAACCGTGCAATTGGAATTCCATAAGCACATCAGCAACTTCAAATATCCTTTAAGGGTCTGCCAAAGGGATTACCTTGTCTGTCTTTTTCTTTAGCCAATTCAGGCCTTTATCAACTCGTTTTGATCGTTCCTTGAAGCGCTGCGCAAAAACCAATCGCACATTTCCTACATCCCAGGAAAAGGTTCGTTGACTTGACATGAAGTACCCAATATGTTCTTGATTCAGCAGTATCCCAACAAAACGCATCCGGCTATTATAGCCCAGACCCATGCGGACCTGGCCGTGCCAACCAACACCCAAGGTTCGTTGTTTGCTGACCACGACTTCTTCCTGTATTTGTAGGAATTGTGCACTTGGACCTATACCGATGGCTCCACTTACGGTCACGAAAAAGTGTTCTTTGAATGCCTTGGTGTATGCACCGCCTCCCATTGGGCCAATATCATAGAAAGTTCCCCGTGTGATCTGTGAACTGGCATCCAATTGGTTCTGCAAAGCAGTGGGTATGATGGATGAATCCGCTCGGACGATGTAACATGTTGCATAGCCACCGACCAGCCATGTTCCTTGCGATCGCAATTGCACGGCATCCTGATTGAAAGCTGCTCTGTAGCTGAACTTTTCAGCATTAAGGATCCGCAGCGTACTGAGCCCGATATTCACTTGACGCATATCCTCTCGGTATGGGTACGCCGTGCTTTGCTCCCAACCTACATCGAACGGCGAACGATTGGAGATATGATAGCCACGATACGTCTGTAAGAACAAATTCGTTGACTGCTTATTGCCATGGATGTTCGCTTGGGCATCGAAATACGTCGTTGCTCCTTTTCGTTCATCATCCTTATTCAAAAAAGGAGCCTTCACACCGATATTCAGCGTTAATTTTCTATAGCTGGCCCCCACTCCGATATTGATCTGGCTGTTGGGCTTGAATCGTACGGATTCAGAAACAGCGTTACCACGCAGTGAAAAACTATTGTACTTATTGCTCAGGTATACTCTGATCGTCGTTCTATTCGAGAGATCCTGAACATAGTTGGCATCAATGTCCGGTTTCTTTCCTTGCGCCCTTACGGGACCCGAAACAAGCATGATCCATAATAGAAGTACGCCTTTCCACATCTATTTCCTTTGCGTTCCGAATGACATACGGCATGCCGCTTTTTTTGGGGATCTGGACCTTAATGCTCAGGTGGTTCAGATATTGCATCAAAGGACGGGCAGCTGAGTCGCACTTGAACAAAATAGTTTGGAAGCAGTTCTATTGGTATAAGAAATATGAGGTCAACATCCCTAACATCCACCAAGACATCCAGCACTGACCGGCTAAAGCGTTTTTGGCTTACGCTGAAAGATGCTTCGAAAGAATTCATCGCGTCCGATCCTTTTTCACAGGCAGCGACCATCGCCTACTACACTATTTTCTCCTTACCTGCTGTAATGATACTTACGATCATGGCAGCAGCATCGTTCTATGACGAAGAGTCGGTGCGCACCGCATTGTTGCATCAAGCTGGGGTCATGATCGGCCCAAGCACTGCTGAACAACTGGGCTCCATGCTACAGAATGCAGAAGTTACAGAGACCAAATGGATGGCGAAGATCATAGGGCTGGTCGCATTGGTCGTGAGTGCAGGTTCCGTATTCGCAAGCTTACAGAGTGCATTGAACAAAGTTTGGAGCGTAGAATCCAAACCGGGGAAGGCGATCCTGAAGTACATGGGCACCAGACTTCTATCCTTGGCTTTAGTGGCCTGTTTCGGATTTCTAATGCTTGTATCACTGGTTCTGGACGCGGCATTGGTAGCATTCTCGGATCAGATCGCGCAACGGCTATCCGGCGTTACCACCATCGTCCTTTCAGTGTTGGATGTAGTGATCTCCTTCAGTATCATCACCTTGATCTTCACGCTATTATTCAAAGTATTGCCGGATGTTAAGGTCCGCATAAAGGACGTTGTGACCGGTGCTATGCTGACCGCACTTCTCTTTACGGCGGGAAAGTATTTGATCAGTGCCTACATCAGCTACACGAATGTTGGCGACACATATGGTGCAGCCGGAGCCATTGTAATTATTCTGGTGTGGGTCTATTACTCTACGATCATTATGCTTTTCGGCGCACATTACACGCATGTGCATACCCGGGATCATGGTTCCGGTGTGATCGCGTCCAAGCACGCAAAACCTTTAGCAGAAACTGAAGTTGCTGCATAGGATCTGCATTCAAGGTTCGTTTGCATCTACTCTATTGACATGCTTGCGATACGCTCTCCGATGATCACATCGTAGCGAACCCAGGCAGCATACTTGCCTTGGCACCTTCGCGCAAGCCGGACCAGAGGTAATTGAAAACACTTCGGTCCCTATGTCGCTCGAATTCATAATCCACCCAGCCATCACCTTCCTTAGCCCCTGTTCGGTCTCCTTTTACCAACAGGTTCAGAAGTGCAGATAAGGCTACGTTCTGCTTTTCTTTATTCTTCTTGGATTGCACATCGAGCTTCAGATCACTGTAGCGCATCCAAATTCTCGCAGCGGCCTGGCGTTCTGAGCCATTCATGTATAGGGTGATCGAGTTGATGTGGCCTTGAGGTGTGCGAACCCCGGACATTGCAGCCGTTGTTGCCATTAGATCGGAGAACGGCAAACGACCCAGTTCAGCTTTCAGCTTGATGGCATTCGTACTGTCGGACACATTCGTGCTGAGTGAAAGCTCCACAGGTGTGTCCTGGAACACTAGGGATGTTGCGTTGATCTCCATGTCCTCCTTCATTGCTGGCTCATTCCTAACGTTAACGACCGTTCCATTAAGTTCATGGAACGGAAATTTCGCGAATGGCCTGCTTGCATCATTTCGTTCGTGATACGTGATATTAAAGTTTGCGACCGAGATGGTATCGATGCCGCAATTCATGGGAAGTTTCCTGATCAGCACAGCAGGTAAGGGTTTCACCTTGTAAGCTTCATCGGGTCGCAACTTATCACGCACTACTTCGATCGTTGCGCCTGCCAAGCGCAGCTTTTGATGCCTCCAAGGCTTTTTAAAGTCCATGAACATCTGGTCGTCCAAGCCTGCGATACTGATCGAATCAATTTGCATGGAGATAATGTCCCTTTCGATCGGAACCTTTTTCGCCAATTCCTCCAGATCATCCATCGGCCCGGCCCTAAGACCAGTGATAGAGGCCGTATGCAATTTCCCATCAATGGCAATCCGGTCCACATCGAGGTCACCATCCATAAAGGGAGATACATGACCTTCCTTTAGATCAGCAGATATACTTGACCAAGAAAAACGCACTGGAGCATCCTGGCTCCACTTGGATACCGCAAAGTCCTCACAATCTATTGCTGCATCGGCAAGCCGGATCACCATTCCATCGGCCAGCGTAACCTGGACCTTTGATGCATGAATTGAAACAACGTCCACGATCAATACCCCGTATGGTTTCTCTTTCGTTGTGGTATCCGTTCCACCATAATCTCTTTGGTGGATCGCGGCTTCTGAGAATGTCACGACCGCTTCTTTGAAGTGAAGCTTTTTCTTTGAGAACCAATCGATATAGGACATTCCGCTCAATTGCAGTGTATCCAGATCTCCGACAATGCTTGAACCCGACGCACTATCGGTGCGTTGGATCGCACTGATCCGTGTTAAGCGAACATCGCCACTCGCAATCTCAAGATCTACTTTGAGCTCGTTACAATTGTGATAGTATTGCTCATCCTGAATAAGCTTGCAGATCTCCGTGCGGATCAAGTTCTCCAGATACAGGTCGACTCCAACATAGGCCAATACGAGGAGCGCTACAAAACCTAATAAATAGTAGATCGAATGCCTTTTCATACTTTAAGATGGGTGGGTCTAATTATACGGTTACCGAGAATTATGCTACAACAGGTGGTCTAAATAAAAGACCGGACATAGTGTATTTGGATCATCATTTTCATTAAAACTCTGAGCAATCTACGCATCGAACCCAACACTAACAGTAAGTGCGATAACGATGATCTGTAAATAGTTCACGGGTCCTTCGTTCAGATAGCACTTTGAAGCGTGTAAAGTGAATGGAATTCACATGTCCAAGACCCATCTCGATGCCACTACTTGAGCGGGATCTTTGCGTAAGATCTCACCTCAATACTTCCACAGATAGTACATGAGCTTCACGTACTCGTTGTTCACCATCAGTAGCCCGTCCTCGCTTTGCCACCAGCGGTTGCTGTCGTAACGGTCGGAGTAGGCGCCACGCACCAATACGGTAATGCCTTTGCCTTTGCCCTGTTTACGCAATACGCGTTTCACGCGGCGCAAGTGGAATTCGGTGGAGACCACAGTGATCGTATCGTAGTTGTTCTCAATGGCGTGTGCTAGGATCACGCCTGCCTCTTCCCATGTGCTGGTGCCCGTTTGTAGCAAACCAACCTTTGAACTGTCCGCTCCCGTGCGCAACATCGCGTGTTGGGAGAGTTGGGCTTCAGTTAGATCAATGCCTTCTGCGGCAAGCAATGGATAAAAGTTCTCTCCTGTACAGTAAGCAATGTCTGCTTTGTTGGCACCCAACAAACGAGCCGCTTCCCTACCCCGTTCAATGGGTGAGCCGCCGAGCACATAGATCGCATCGGCGTGCAATTCCTTGTCCTGATCGATGAGCATATCGCCCGTTGCGCGTAATAAGGTGTATCGGAATGCCCACAGCAGCCCAAGAACGATGGCAATGCCCAAGAACGAAAGCATGAACCGGTTCAGTAAGAACTCTGCTGTTCGTCTAAGAAACGTCATATTCGAAGGAGAATGATTTCACACAGGTATTCAATAGGCACCATTGCGTCGCCGCAGCACCCATTCAAGGGTAAGCAACGCTAAGATCACGAAGAAGATCCATTTCAAGCCGATCAGATCGCTGAAGCTGGCATGCGCGTATGATCTGGCCTTCAGTTGGTTCTTTCCTTGGATCAGTTCAGCCAAGGTACCAAGATCCTTCGGGTAGACCATTTGACCACCTGTGTTGGTCGCAATATCGTTCCAGACTCCGTGATCCGCCACTGTGCTGAATTGTTCGGCAACCAGCTCGCTCACATTCAATTCACCGGATGCCGTATAGCGTTGTCCCTCCAACTGCGTGCGGGCACTCCAGGTATAGCGTCCGGCCGGTAAGCGACCAGCATCCAACCGATATGCCGTGCCATTCGGGCTGAAGGTGTATGGGTACTCGCGGCCATCTTCATCTTTCAGCAGGATCGTTGCTTCCACGTTGTTCACCGGTTCGAAACTGGCGTTGTACAATTCAGCATTGATCAGCACAGGGTCGTTCTCAGTGTACTCCGGTGCATGCTCAACGCGGAATCGGTTCTTGTCCACCTTGAGCACAAGGAATTGCACCATTTTATGCACCAAGCGATCAAAGCGTTCATGCGATCCGTTCAATTGTTGATCGGCCACACGCCAGCGCCAAAGCCCTTCACCGGTAACGGTTGCCATGCGTCGCTCGCCTTGTTGGCTGAAGGCGATCAAAGGATAAGCAGTGCGCACGACTCCGATACGTTGCATCAACAACGCACTTGCGGACCGACCAAGATCGTATTGCCCGAACGGAACTTGTAATGGCGGGAATCGTTCGATCGCGTGCTGTTGGTCCTGATCGACCGTGAAATACGTGAAGTCCTTGTTGAACGCCGCTTGCGCATCGGTAATGGCCGTACGTGCTCCGGTCACTTGCACACCACTATTCTGTTGGTTGAAGGAAATGAAGTCCATCCCCTGACCAAGCATGAAACATAGCGGGATCTTGCGCGCCTCAGCACGTTGCAGTAGCGCTTGTAAGTTCTGCCGTGTCGATGGAAGTTGATGAAGAATGATCAGATCGAATTCATCGATGTTCCCGCTGAAGTCCGAAGCATAGGCCAATTCCGACTCGTATCCATCGAGACCAGCGAGGGCCAAGCGCAGTGCACCAAGGTCCGGATGTGGTGCCGCACCGAGCAATAGGATCTTCTGCCGATCGTCCAGCACATCAACAAGGAACCCACGGGAGTTATTCACCTCGGTGATCTCTTCATTCAACGTTCTTACAACAGCAGTGAACCGTTGCAATCCGGGTTTATCGGCTTTTAACGTGAACGGTACCTCGACCGTGAAAGGATCCGCAGTGATCGCGACATCTTTTCCCGCTACCTCCTTGCCATTCTGTAGGATCGCAACACGCGTTTGTTTTCCTTTCAGATGCCTTCCCTCAATGCGGACCAAGACGGGAAATTCGTTACCCAAATAACTGATCCGGTTGTTATCCACACCGCGTAGGACCAGATCCGGACGCACTGTAGTATCACCCAAAGCAACCGTGTAGACCGGCACGCCTAAACGGGTGGCATCGATCCTTGGGTCACGACCGCGATTGAATATACCATCGCCATCAATGATCACCGCGCCGAGATCAGGTCCGCTAAGGCGATCATACACTTCGCGCAGCGCTTGACCAATATCCGTAAGTCCTTCTAGTTGCGAAAGGCTGATCCCTTCGGACACCTCCTGACCGTAGGTGAATTCCCGCACTTCGTAATGCTCACTGAGTGCCTTTCCCAATTGCTCCAATTGCACACCGTAATTCTGTTGAAAGGAAGCGCTATCGGTTTTGGACAGGATGGATGAAGAACCATCATGCAATACCACCACCACGGGCTTCCTCACCTCGCGTATGAGTATGCGGACCATGGGTTCCAGTAGAAAAAAGGCGATCACCGCGATGGCCAACGCCCTGAGGCCAGCCAACAAGAGTGCGAGATTCCTTCCGAACCCTTCTACACCTGCGGACTTACGGTACAGCACCCATGCCAAGGCAATGCCCAGCGCTAAACAAAGCGGAGCAAGCCAAAGGCTATGTGCGGTGGTCAGGTTCATTGCGTGCAAAGGTCGGGGTTGATCATTTCAAACGCCCGATGAAGAGCAGCTATTGCCGATCCTTACGCTGATCACGTTACAAGACCGCCGCACACATTCAGTGTTTGGCCACTAACATAAGTGCTCATATCACTGGCGAAGAACACGCAGGCATTTGCCACATCCGCTGAGGAACCACCACGTTTCATGGGTATGCTAGCGCGCCAATCATCAACGACCTTTTGATCCAAAGTCGCTGTCATTTCTGTTTCGATGAAACCAGGTGCAATGGCATTGCTTCGGATGTTGCGGCTACCCAGTTCCAAAGCCACACTTTTGGTAAAACCGATGATCCCGGCCTTGCTCGCTGCATAATTACTCTGGCCTGCATTGCCTTGCACACCAACGATACTGCTCATGTTGATGATGGATCCACTGCGTTGTTTCAGCATGGTCTTGATCACCGCTTTGGTCATGTTGAAGACGCTTTTCAGGTTGGTGGAAATGACCACATCGAAATCGGTTTCGCTCATGCGCATGAGCAACTGGTCCTTGGTGATACCGGCGTTATTCACCAGCACATCCAACTTACCGAATTCAGCTACCACTTGATCCACGCAGGTCTGTGCGCTATCAAAATTACTGGCATCGCTTTGGATGGCGATCACTTTTCGGCCATACTTGGCTCCAAGTTCTTCAGCTACAGCATTGGCTTTCTCAGGGCTGCTCACGTAAGTAAATGCCACATCTGCGCCTTCTTCAAGGAAGCGTTCCACGATACCGCGACCAATGCCACGGGAGCCACCGGTTACTAAGGCGGACTTATCTTTTAATAAAGCCATATGTTGAACGCCTGTTCCTAATACAAAAGGCGATGCGCGAATGTAACAACAGTTGATCGCTCCGGGCCTTCAGCCCTCGAACACACATGTAATGGACCCAGCACATGGCATTGCCATGTGCTAGGATGAGGCGGGGCCTACAGCCCACGGACCCATGTTCATTGGACATAACCCATCGCAATGCCATGTAATAACATGAGGCCGGGCCTTCAGCCCTCAGACCCATGTGTGATGCGTCCCAGCCTATGGCGTTGCCATGAGCTGGGATGATGCCGCGCATTCAGCGCACTGAAGCCTCAACAACACGATTCCCAGCAAAATGTCATCCGCGATATAAGAAACAGGGAAGGTCTTGACCCATGATCAGGTTTAGATCCATCTCGCACAAGAAGAATGTAGGAGTGTTGCTACTCGATCCGAATAGGGATCACTGACACGATCAAACTAGATTTGTACAATGAGCAACGCAACCGACTTTTGGCAGTTCCCACCCGACCTACCGAAGGATCCCAAGAAATTGTGCCTTGTTAAGGTGAAGAATTACAGGACCGAGAAGTTGAGCTTTTATGTTCTGCGCTACCTGCGCGGCAAGTGGCAGTTCCAGGATAGGTTGCTCCTGAGCGGCGACGAGGACATCGTCAGTTGGGCCGTGATCAACGAATAGGGCCGATCAACCCAGCACTTCCTTAACCTTCGCACCGATCGTTGCGGGGCTATCCACTACATGGATGCCGCATTCGCGCATCACTTTCTTCTTGGCCGCAGCACTCTCGTCCGCACCGGACACAATTGCACCTGCATGGCCCATGGTACGGCCAACAGGAGCGGTTTCTCCGGCAATGAATCCGATAACTGGTTTCTTGCAATTGGCCTTGATCCATTTTGCCGCCTGTATCTCAAGATCACCACCGATCTCGCCGATCATTACAATGGCCTCGGTCTCTGGATCATTGGAAAAGAGTTGAACTGCTTCCAACGTTGTAGTGCCAATGATGGGGTCACCTCCAATACCGATGGCAGTGGTTATTCCCAGACCGGCTTTCACCACTTGGTCCGCCGCTTCGTAGGTAAGTGTACCGGACTTGCTTATGATACCCACCGTGCCCTTCTTGAAAACGAAACCGGGCATGATACCTACTTTGCATTCATCTGCGGTGATCACCCCAGGACAGTTCGGGCCTATCAATACACAGTTCTTTCCGCGGAGGTATTCACGGGCGGTCACCATGTCCTTCACCGGAATTCCTTCGGTGATGCACACGATCACTTTGATCCCGGCCTCCGCAGCTTCCATGATCGCATCCGCAGCGAATGCGGGTGGCACGAAGATGATGCTCACATCGGCACTCGTCTCTCGTACGGCATCACTCACTGTTTCGAACACCGGACGGTCCAAGTGCTTCTGACCACCCTTGCCCGGTGTAACACCACCGACCACATTGGTGCCGTATTCGATCATTTGTTCAGCGTGGAACGTGCCTTCGCTACCTGTAAAACCTTGCACTAGAACTTTGCTTTTCTTGCTGACGAGTACGCTCATGATCGATCGGGATGCTGATTAAGTGGCGGCGAAATTAGCCCAATGGTTGGAACGACGGCCCGGAACATGTTCACAATGGATCGTTCCCTTGCTGAACACTACGCCCCCGTAGCATTTGCAGCAATTGCACGCGATCTGGCCGAGCGTTGAAAAGCGAGCACGAACAGCAACGCACCGACCATCATGATCGCCCCACCGATATAAGGCGATGTGTAATGCCAGCCATAAAGGAACCCACCAAGAGTAGGGCCAATTACACGCGCCAACGATCCAAAGCTCTGGTTCATGCCCAGTACTTGACCTTGTTCCTTCTTTTCAGCACTGCGGCTTAGTAGTGATGAAATGCTCGGCATCATGCACCCATTTGCCAATGACAGGAAAAGAAGCGGAATAAAAGCGAACGGCACGAAATAGGCGGGCGGTACGAAGGGGATCATGAGTAGACCGAGAGCCAATAGGATACAACCGATGATCATCAATTTCTCTTCACCGAACGTGCGTGTAAGCCAACCGATCAAACCGCCCTGAACAATAGCAGATGCAAGCCCAATGAAGGCGAACATGTACCCGATGTGCTCCTCCGTAAGTCCATAATGCTGTTCCCAGAGGAGCGCGACCGTGATCTGCATCATGCTGAATGCCGTGATGTAGATGAAGTTGGTCACGAAGAGATCCCGGAATTTCTCGTTCCGAAGGGCTAGTATCGAACTGGTGATCGGCTTTACCTCGATCTTATTGCCGAGATTTTTTTCATGCAATGATTCCGGGAGGAAGATCAGGATCAGTACGAAGTTGATCAAGCTGAGGCACATGGCCGCGTAACCTACCGCGTCCATTCCGAAGTGTGCTTTGATGTATCCACCCACCGGCGGTCCGAAAATGAATCCAAGACCGAATGCGGCACCGATCATGCCCAATGCCTTTGCCCTGTTCTGGGGTTCTGTGACATCAGTGATGTACGCCTGTGAAGTTGCAATGTTCGCGGAGCCGATACCGGCCAACATACGCGCCAGCACCAAGACCAGAAGCGTATGGGCATTGGCAAGCAATAGAAAGCCCATCGCAGTGATGAATACTGTACCGGCGATCACGGGTCGCCTTCCATGCCTATCGCTTAACGAACCCCAGAAGGGTGAGAATACGAAATTCATCAAGGCATAAACCGCCATGATCATTCCCACCTCAAAGGGCGATGCTCCCAGTTCCATAGAATAAATAGGGAGAATAGGAATAACCAATCCGAACCCCAAAAGGTCAATGAAGACGGTGAGAAAAAGTATGGCGACCTTACGATCCATTCTGAACGGGGCGCAAAAGTATTATGAAGCAGGGTCCGTTAAATAGCTTCCTGCTCCGTAACCGTTGCTTTACGCACATACGGCCGAACGATCAAGCGGATCGTATTTTTCCAGCTTAGGAATTTCCATGCCCAGTTGAACAGCACCAACATGCGGTTACGGAAGCTCACCAAGCTCATGACATGGATGAAGATCCAACTGAACCATGCGATAGGCCCGGACAGATGCAGCTTCCCCCGATCCATGACCGCCTTGAATCGGCCAATGGTCGCCATTGAGCCTTTGTCATTGTATTTGAATGGGGTCCATTGCGAAGGATCCTTCAATAGATTCTTAGCGAGGTTCTTGGCTTGTTGGATCGCCGCGGGAGCTACTTGTGGATGGCCTCGCAGCCAAGCACTTTCCGTCATGTTCAAGGCTACATCACCCACGGCATAGATATTTCCAAAGCCGTTCAAGCGACTGAACTCATCCACATTGAACCGATCCGCTTTTGCATTGAACGCGGACTCCAGCCCAGGAATACAGACCCCTTTCACGCCGGCGGCCCAGATCAATGTATTGGTGGCCATGGTAGAACCATCAGCGAACTTTATCGTGTTCTCATCACACCCGATAACGCGCATCCCGAACCTTACGGAAACACCCATCTCCGTGAGATATTCGAACGCCTTTTCCTGTGCTTTTTTCGAGAAATTATTCAGCAATGAGGTGTTGCTATCGACCAAATGGATCTGCATATGCTCGCTTTCCATTTCACGGTATTCCTTTTTCAGGATCGTCATACGGATCTCGGCCAAAGCACCAGCAAGTTCCACGCCTGTCGGTCCTCCACCTACGATCACGAAATTGAGTTGGCGCCGTCGGTCATGCTCATCATCCAAATAGAGCGCGGCCTCGAAATCCTGCAGGAAATCACTCCGGATATCCAATGCCTGTGCAACGGTCTTGAGTTGCATCGCCTCTCTTGCGATCTCCTTATTCCCAAAGAAGTTGGTGGTACTTCCCGTAGCGATAACCAACTGATCATAATGAAATTCCCCACGGTCGGTGACCAAGATGTTCAGTTCAGGTTTAACCGCGATCACATTTGCCATGCGGAAAGCGACATTCGGCATGGGTCCCACCGTTCTTCTGAAGGGATGCGCAATGCTATCCGCACCCAAACTGGCCGTGGCCACCTGGTAGAGCAACGGTTGGAAACAATGGTGATTGTTCCGATCGATCAACAGTACCTTGTAGGGCTTACCGTCCAACCGTTTCACCAGTTCAAGCCCTGCGAAACCACCACCCACCACGATCAGTGTTGGAAAGGGCAATTGATCATATACGTCGCGGACTTTATTCGGCATTTTCAAATTAGTTCTTTGATCCAGGGCTAAAGATCCGGATCTTTGCCCGACAAGCACATTCAAAGATCATATTGAATGCGCAATATAAGTTCAAGTATGTACGAACAGGACACGATCGCTGCACTATCTACACCGGCGGGTGCTGGTGCAATAGCCATGCTCCGGGTATCCGGAGCAAAAGCGACGGCCGTGATCGATCGTATAGCACCTACCCTGCCCTTGGAACCGCTGCCGCGCTCGGCTTATTATGTGCCGGTGATCGATATGGACGGGCAGATCGATGAGGCGGTGATCACCTATTTCAAAGGCCCGCATTCCTACACGGGCGAAGATGTTGTGGAAGTTTGTGTACACGGATCAACCTATATCCAACAGCGCTTATTGCAGGCCATGCTCGATGCTGGCGCGCGGTTGGCACAACCCGGCGAATTCACTCAACGTGCTTTCCTGAACAAGAAATTGGATCTGAGCCAAGCAGAAGCCGTAGCTGATCTCATCGCTAGCCAAAGTGCCGCGCAGCATGAACTTGCGTTACACCAGTTGCGTGGTGGGTTCGGTAACCGCATAGAAGAACTACGGCAGCAGTTGATCGACTTCTGTGCGTTGATAGAACTGGAACTGGACTTCGGTGAAGAGGATGTGGAATTCGCGCAACGTATTGAATTGGTGGCACTAGTGGATCGGCTGATCGACCTGTGCACGGAGCTGGTGGACAGCTTCAGGTATGGTAACGCGATAAAGCAAGGCATACCGGTTGCGATCCTTGGTGCACCGAACAGCGGTAAAAGCACGTTGTTGAATGCCTTGTTGCAGGAGGATCGCGCCATTGTGAGCGAGATCGCTGGCACTACGCGGGATACAGTGGAGGAACTGCTGAGCATCGAAGGTATTCTGTTCCGGATCATAGACACGGCAGGGTTGCGCAGAACCACTGATGTTGTTGAGAAATTGGGCATCGACCGCAGCTACAAGAAAGCCGCCGAGAGCAGTATCGTGATCCTTTTGGGCGATGGCTCGAAACTATCAGAAGGTGCGTTGCGAACGGAAGCCAAGATGTTGCAGGAACGCCTCAGTAGCGGTGTGAAGGTTGTGCCCATGATGAATAAGAGCGATATCAATGCATCGACCAGGAGCAGCACTATCCTTTCCATCAGTGCACGAACTGGTGAAGGCTTGGATGCGTTGAAACAGATCCTGCTCCAGCATGTAAAGTCCTTACAAAGTGGCTCGGGCGATATCGTTGTGACCAACGCTCGGCATGTGGATGCGTTGACCAAGGCCCGCTCGGCATTGGAAGATGCGAAGAAGGCCATCGATAATGGCATCAGCGGTGAACTCCTTGCGATCGATCTGCGCAGGGCTCAACATCACTTGGGCGAGATCACAGGGCGCATTACCACGGATGATCTTTTAGGTAGCATTTTCGGGAAGTTCTGTATCGGGAAATAGGGCAAGTACTTGGCTCTATCTTCGTTCCTTATCATTCAAACTCCATGGAACGGCTCCTGCTTGCGTTGTGCATTACACTGCCCATGGGTGCAATGGGTCAAGTTCCAGAACAATCGCTCTCATCATCAACATCCGAGCCTCAGCATATTCGTCATTTTTGGGTTAATGGACAAAACGAATGGTAAAACCTTCTGAAAGTCCTACCTGGCTTAGGTTAGAGGCCTTTCAAAGGTCATGAACCAAAAAAGTGCTCTTTGTGTGGTGGTCCAGTTATTAACAAATACGGCCAGGTTCGGGGTAAGCAACGGTACCGTTGCCGCACTTGTGGTA
>Ga0209170_1000170_pt1 | contig 32098 bp, 26 predicted proteins | sample KloWWTKNB14_bulk_FD_187178 | JGI IMG/M metagenome (GOLD analysis project Ga0209170, IMG submission 187178) | Active sludge microbial communities from Klosterneuburg, Austria, studying microevolution and ecology of nitrifiers - Klosterneuburg... | ecosystem: Engineered > WWTP > Aerobic digester >...
CTGGTGTTAGAACAAGTTAGCGTTCCACCTGTTGCGTTTGCTCCAGGGATATCATCATCCTGATCGACCATTGCTTCTGCCGTGCTCGTGCAACCGTTGCTACCTGTTACGGTAAGCACGTAGGTTCCTGCTGCACCAACTACTGGGTTCTGCAATGCAGAAGTGAAGTTGTTCGGACCGGTCCAGCTGAAGGTTCCGTTGCCGGATCCAATTAGCATTACGCTGGTGTTAGAACAAGTTAGCGTTCCACCTGTTGCAGTTGCACCTGGTGTTTCGTCATCAAGATCTACTTCTGTAGAAGCACTGCTTGTGCAACCGTTGCTACCTGTTACGGTAAGCACGTAGGTTCCAGATAGACCAACCACAGGGTTCTGCAATGCAGAAGTGAAATTGTTCGGACCAGTCCAACTGAAGGTTCCGTTACCGGTTCCCATCAGCATTACGCTGGTGTTAGAGCAGGTGAGTGTTCCGCCAGTCGCCGAAGCACCTGGAGGAGTTGCGTTCTGTGTGATCAGGATGCTTGCCGAATTCGTGCATCCGTTAGCAGGGTCCGTAACGATAAGTGTATACGTTCCTGGTGCATTGACAATAATATCCTCGGTTGTCGCTATTGGTCCTCCTGGTCCGCTCCAACTGAAGGATGTACCTCCAGTTGTAGATCCACCGTTCAGAATGAAGGAAGTAGTAGAACAGGTCAGTTCCCCACCTCCGGTTGCAATTATATTCGGTACTGCTGTATTCGAGGTAACAATTACCTCCTCCGTCGCTGTGCAAGTCGTTTGTGGATCCGTAACCGTTAGTGAATATGTTCCCGAAGCATCAACAAGCGTAGTAGCTGTATTTGCTCCGCTTACAATGTTTCCGCCATTGCTAGCAGTCCAGGCGAAACTTACGCCAGCACTACCGGAACCATTCAAGCTGATCTGTGGTCCACTAGCACAGGTGATCACGAGATCCGAACCTGCATCAACTGTTGGTGATCCTGTTTCGCCAACGAATGCATCCAAGTCGACCGTACATTCTTTTGCATCGGTTACGGTAACTGTATATGGTCCGCTGGACACACCGCTGATCATACTGCTGGTAGCACTGTTGCTCCAGAGGTATGAATAGGGTGCGGTACCTCCTGTAGGTACAACGGAAGCTGTTCCGTTAGCCGTATTGCAGGTCGCACTTGAGGTTGATGTTTGGCCTGTAAGTACTGGGGGTTCTGATATTTGGATCGTACTTGTTTCAGAACAGCCCGCAGCGTCCGTGATCATAACAGTGTAGGAGCCAGGTGCAAGTCCCGTGATCATATCAGTTGTGCCTCCGTTGCTCCAAGCGTAAGTGAAAGGAGCAAGTCCGTTCGAGGTCACCGAAATGGATCCGTTTTCAGCTCCATTACAGGTGACGTTCGTGATCGTTGCGTGTATCTTCATCAGACGTACGGAAACAACTTGGTCCGCGGCGCCGGCAAGAATGCATGCATCGCCACCAATTACGCGGCGTACGTACGTATCGGCAGCAATAGGGCCTAGTTGCGTACCCAGCAGGTTCTGTCCGGTCGCTCCGGGGATATTCATCCAGTTCAGACTATCCGGACTGGTTTGCCATTGATACGTGGTCGCGGAACCCAAAGCAGGGTAGGCCGATGCGCTATTGTTCCGGACAATGGTAGGAAGAACGTAACTAGGTACGGAACCCATGATGTCATTCGGCGTGGTTCCTGCACAGATCGCGTACGCAGGACTGGTGATCGTGTTACCCAATAGATCAGGTGGATTTGCCCAAACGACCAGACCGGGTTCGTAGCGCGAGGTCGGACTATTGCGCGTTGTGTTCAAGGCACCTTGTGTCAATGGGATATTGTTCGATCGCGAGGTGACAATGGTATATATCCGACAATTACTGAACTTTATACCGCGTTCGCCAACTGGATCGTAATCATCGCCGGTTCCACCATAGTAAGTACTGAACTCAAGCACGCTAAGGTCACTTTCTAATTTGAAGAACACTTTGTCATTGCTCCCATTGTTCGTGGTCTGTAAGGGCACATTGGGTCCGCTGCTAACAGGGAAATTCGTGCTATTTGTATAGCCGAACACATAAACATCGTCGTTCTGGTCGGTATTCAGACCCATCATGTTCACCTCGTTGCCACTTCCGCCAACGTAGGTGCTGCTGATGAAGGTCTGGTCCAGTCCCATGCGACATACATAAAGGTCATTGCTGCCATTGTGCGAACCATCATAGACTCCACTGGTCGAAATATTACTGCTCGGCAAACCTGTGGTTACACCTCCGAAGTATAATTCGTTCCCCGCATTATTGAACGACATGCAAAGAATATTGGCTGCATTCCCACTGTTCGAAGAGAAATATGACGACCATACGGTACTACCTGCAGATGTTAAGCGTTGAAGGAATCCAGCTTGTGTTCCTCCTCGTGTGCTTTGACGTGCTGCTGTGGTTGGGAAATTCGTGCTTGTGGTATGACCCCCAACGAAAATATCACCAGTTACTGGATCTTGTGCCATGATACTTGGAAGATCCGTACCTGAACCACCATAATTACGCATCCAGATCAGTGAACTCAGGTCGCCATTCACGCGGAAAAGCAAGGCATCATCACTGCCATTATTGGTGTTACTTGCCCCACTTCCTCCATTGAGGGTGAGCAGGTTCGTGCTGGTGGTGGTTCCACAGACGATCACATCGCCATTTGTCGCTACCCGAAGGTCGTAAGAATCATCAGCACTATTTCCGCCGATCACTGCTGCTTTTATAGAATTACCTGCCGTATTGATCTTCAACACGAATACATCAGCGCCGCCTTGAGATTGCTGGTCTATGCTTGATCCACTGAATGCAGGCCCACCGATCAGTGGGAAGTTCGTACTGCTGGTATAACCTGAGATGTACAAGTTCCCATCCCCACCTTGCTCCATGGCGTATGGGTTTTCATCGCCGTTACCACCAACATAGGTTTGCCATACACGTGAACCGCTGCCTCCAATTGTTGCAGGCTCCAGGTACTTACCGATAATGATCTCCAAGTTGCCGTTCGCACTGGTATCGAATGCCCCAACTGTGATCTGGTCTGTGGTTCCGATCACCCGCGCCACTACGTAGATCGCACCGTCACTGGGATCTACCCAAATGCAGTGCCCGTGATTATCGCCACTGCTGTTCGTGTTCACCCAGGTGGCCCAACGCATGGCGATCGGGTCAATAACCAACGGTTCGCTCTTGTCATAATCACCTAGATCGAACTTGATCACATTCTTTCCGGAGATCAGGTATTTCGCTTTCACCGGGATCTCGCGTCCGTTGATCCGTTGATACACGATCGGAGCAGGATAACTCATATCGCCAAGGCTGGTGCTCATGACCAATTCGCCTTTGTCTGAAACGCTGACCCTATCAATACCCTTCAATTCGATGGCGATGCTGCTCGGGTTACTTCCAGGCTTGCAAATGATGTCGTACTCCAACGAGCCATCAGCAGCAGGGTAGTAACGAACATCGGTATTGTGGTAAACATCCTTGTACCAGATCTCCTGGAAGGTCCGAACATCCTGAGCATTTCGATCACCTAAGAAATAGTTGGTAGTTCCTTCATGGGCCAATTGGCTCTCAACGTACATGTCAGGTGATGCACCTTGGAAATGCATCAACCAACCGTGCCCTTTTTGCTGCCATTTCAGTTCACGGATAGGTAAGCCGCGGTTGATCTCTTCCTCAATGATGATCCCTTGATCCTGTCTAGCAAGCACAGCATCTGGATCAAAAGCGGTCATCAGCATTCCTTCTTCCGTAGCCACGGCCTGTCCCATTGGTAGGTCGGCCCGGTAGAGGACGGTGCTGGAGAATTGCCCTTGGTTCTGTGTGAAATGGATCTCTTGATCGTGCCTGTTCAGTAGAGCATCGATATCATCATGCGAATGTGCTTGTTCCGGGCGGACCGGGTCACGGTGCTGAGCAACTTGGGCTGAGAGTTGCGCACTAAGCGTAATTGCCAGAACTAGTATCAGGGCAATTCGCTGCTGCATTGGGTAGAAGGATCTTTTCATTTTTTCACAGTGTTGGAAGAGGTTGTTGGAAGTGGTTGCACAGCGGGGTTTGTTCGCGATAGACTGATCAGCTTGGTCGGTCCTGTATTTTTTATGATTGGTTCGTTACTAGGTGACCAAGGATGACCAGGATGAGCACCAGACACAGTCCGATGAATTCCTGATCGATCACCGAGGCCGGTTGTTTCAGGGTTACCGCGTCTGCGGATCTTTTTGGTTTTCTGTTGGATCGCATTTGCTGGTTCTTTATTAGAGTCCCAAACAAATTCAGAGGTCAGCCTGATGTGCTATCTGCCAAAACGAGTGAGGCAAACGTAGGGGGATCGAATAGCGCTTGTCAAGTTTTTGTCGATCAGAAAAAGGATCTCATCGTAACAAAAGGCTACTTGCTCTTCGGTTTCTGGTATTTCCATTGAACCCAATTCGGTGACTGTTCAAAACTTTTGTTACCGGAAAATTTGGCAGATCAAAATAACCGTGCTTAATTGCACGTCAACAAGCCGACAGAAATCCCGTCAATAGAATATGTTACTCGATTCTATGCCCGAAGTAGGGTCAAAAGCTCCCGCATTTTCCGCCTTGGACCAGGACGGAGAAAAGGTGTCTTTGGCTGGTCTTAAAGGAAAAAAGGTGGCGCTTTTATTCTATCCTAAAGATGATACGCCTACGTACACAGTTGAGGTCTGTGATCTGAGAGACAACCATGCAAGATTGAAAAAGGCTGGATACAATGTCATAGGGGTCAGCCCGGATGATATTACAAGCCACAAGAAATTCGCCAACAAATTCAAACTACCTTTCTCGCTGCTAGCGGATGAGGAAAAGAAGATCGTGAATGCGTACGGTGTTTGGGGGCCGAAGAAATTGTATGGGCGTGAATACGATGGACTGCATCGAACCACGTTCCTGATCAATGAGAAAGGAATCATTGAGCGATTGATAACAGGTGTTCGAAGCAAGATCCACGCGCAACAAATACTGAAGGACGGATAAATTCGAACAAGCTTGTTCGAACGGACTTGTTACAACGAGTAATGGCAAAGAAAAAAGCAATTCAAACTGAACACAACGGACGAATGTCCGACGAAGTGAACACTCCAACAACCGACAAAACAAGAAACAAGATGGCCAGTGAGATCAATAAAGACAAGCTGAAGGCACTACAGCTGACAATGGATAAGATGGACAAGGTCTTCGGAAAAGGCGCTGTCATGAAATTGGGCGATGAGGCCGTTGAACCAATGGAAGTTATTTCCTCAGGGTCCATTGGCCTTGATCTGGCCCTTGGTGTTGGTGGATATCCGAAAGGACGTGTGATCGAGATCTACGGACCGGAATCTTCGGGTAAGACCACGCTCGCGATCCATGCCATTGCAGAAGCACAAAAGGCCGGTGGTATTGCGGCGATCATTGATGCGGAACATGCATTCGATCGATTCTATGCTGAAGCATTGGGTGTGGATATCGAGAATCTATTGATCAGCCAACCGGATAACGGTGAGCAGGCACTTGAGATCGCCGATAACTTGATCCGTTCTGGCGCGATCGATATTCTGGTGATCGATTCCGTGGCTGCTTTGACACCTCGCGCAGAGATCGAAGGTGAAATGGGCGATAGTGTAGTTGGTATGCAAGCACGATTGATGTCCAAGGCTCTACGTAAGCTTACCGGAACAATCAGCAAGACCGGATGTTGCTGCATTTTCATCAACCAGTTGCGTGAGAAGATCGGGGTCATGTTCGGTAATCCGGAAACCACAACTGGCGGTAATGCGCTGAAATTCTATGCAACTATTCGCTTGGATATTCGCCGTGCGACACAGATCAAGGATGGAGAGAACGTGATCGGTAACCGTACCCGCGTGAAGGTGGTGAAGAACAAAGTGGCTCCACCATTCAAGAAGACGGAATTCGATATCATGTATGGCAAAGGCATCAGCAAAGCTGGTGAGATCATTGATATGGGCGTGGAGTTGAACATTATCAAGAAAAGCGGATCATGGTTCAGCTACATGGACAATAAACTTGGCCAAGGTCGCGATATGGTGAAGCAGATCTTGGAGGATAATCCGGAGCTGTGTGAGGAAGTTGAAGCAAAGATCAAGGAAGCGGTAGGTAAGGCCGGAGAACCGGTAACTGCCTAAAGAAGAATACCGCCTACTTTTGAAGACCCTGGCGATGGAGTGCGTCGGGGTCTTCTTTTTTGTATGATGATGAACCGATCCTCGATCTTCCTATTTCTGATGTTCATGTTACTGGTCGCGTGTGGGACCAGTGGCACCAAGGATCAGGTCGCGATGGATGCTTCGTTGGATACGCTCGCTGGGCAATTCGCAGAGTTGGACCAACTGATCCTGAAGTCACCCACGGATGCTTCGTTATTCGCGAAACGCGCGGTTCTACAACTCAAACGGGATAGCCTTGGACTTGCCGTGAACGATTACAAGCGAGCTATTGCCTTGGATAGTTTGGATCCAGCTTACCATATTGGATTGGCGGACCTGTTCTACATGAAGATCCGACTTCCGGAAGCAGAACAATACTTGTTGAACGCGATAAGGCTAGGTCCGAATGACCCGGAACCCAAACTGAAGCTCGCGGAAATGAAATTGTTCCAGCGTAAATACCAAGAGTCGATGGACCTTGTGAACGACGCGTTACGCTTAGAGCAAGGGCGAGCCAAGGGGTATCATATCAAAGGGTTCATCTATCAAGAGACCGGCGATACGGCGAAAGCCATCAGTAGTTACCGTACTGCCATTGAACAGGATCCTGATTATTTCGATCCATTACTTAAGCTGGCTGTACTTCATGCTGAAAAAGGCGATGAACTGGCCATGGATTACTATAATTCGGCTTTGTCCATAGAACCGGACAATACTACGGCACTGTATGGAAAGGGGATGTTCGCTCAAGAGCAGGGTATGGATAGCATTGCTTTTACGTGTTACGATAGGATCAAAGTGCTTGAACCAAATAATGCCTTGGCCTATTACAACACCGGTTATATCAGACTAGTTCACGATACGGCTACTGCTGATGCGCGCGAACAATTCACCATGGCGATAAAGTTGATGCCGAACTATGCACAAGCTTATTACAACCGCGGTCTAGCGTTCGAAATGGACGAGTTGCTGGATAGCGCTTACGTCGATTACAAGAAAGCGTTAGCGATCCAACCTGCCTTTGATTCCGCAGCGGAAAGCCTGGAACGTCTTCAGAAGAAGGGGATCCGAGTGGCTCCTTGACCCGTGATCGATCACTGATCTTCAGCTCCTAGCTGGCGCTGGTGGGTCTGTTTGCGACCACGCTTGTGTTTGCGCTCAGGGAGGTTCCAGACCACAGTGCCTCTGTTCAGGATCGCGAAGCGCCTTACCAATAGGCCCTCGCTGGTATGGACGCGCAATGTCCATGTTCCTGCACGCAGCTTGTTCAATTCCAAGTGTTCAATTTCTGTTGAACCGTATGTGCGGTGGATGTTTCCACGGGAATTGAGAATATCCACGCGATTTGCATCCAGTGGTAACACTGCTTCCATCTGTCCTGGAACGGCGCTTTCAACAAAGGAAACTCGTGTGTCATCCGCCGTGCGGGCGATAGGCGTTCTTGGGACATAGGCTACCAATCCATCTACTTGTGCTTGGGCCAGCGAAAAACAGGCCGATGCAAGGATGAGCAGGGTAGTGTGGAGCGCATTCATGAACATGTATACGGAGCAATCTCTCGAAGGTTCTGCTATGGAGAACTGATCGACCCTTAGAAGAGGCCGTTCGTGCATTGTCCCGGATCGTATGAAATGTCACCAAACGAAGTTTCTTTCCTGAGTTCTGGATCTGCATCTTTGTGGTCGAATTCCAATTGACCATGCGCACACTGATCATTTTGTTATCCGTCCTAACGTTCAGCGTTAGTGGCTGTTCCCAATCTTCTAGTACAAAAACGATTGATCGGGATCTGAACATTGAACAATTCAAGACCGAACTTGCTAAAGGAGATGCGGTTCTTATAGATGTTCGCACACCGGGAGAATATGCCAGCGGACACCTTGAAGGCAGTACGAATATTGACTGGTCTGCAAAGGACTATGAAACCCATTTTCTTGCCCTTGACCCTGCTAAGCCTGTGCTACTATACTGCCAAGCAGGTGGGCGTAGTGGACAAGCAAAGGAGTTCCTGGAAAGCAAAGGGTACGATGTAAAACACTTGGAGGGAGGATATGGTAGCTGGTCCAAAGCTGGAGAAGCTACGGTCAAGTGAAGATCAGCTGATCAGCGGATTAGCTCCCGCCTAGCAATACCAAGTACGGAGGGATTAGTCGATACGCCGATCAGCTGATGTATTTTTTTGACATCAGCTGATCGGCGTATCATCACATCAGCTAATCGCTCTACTTATCGTCGTTTCCGAAGTTCACTCCCAAGGTCAGTCCATAGGTGAGGTATCTTGAGTCGATGTCCCGTACCAAGAGGTTGTCGTTGAATACACGGCTTAGTCCAAAGCTGACGCTAGGCTCCAAGGTGAATACTCCCATGTCAAAACCAAGGGCAGCATCGATGTTGAGCGAACCTTTGCTGAAATCACCTTGGTTGTAACCGATCCGATCGTTCTTGTCATCTGCGCTAAGTAGCACGTCATACGTTGGTCCCATGGCAAAACGGAGATCGAACTGATAGGTATCCACGATCCGGTACCCGACCATGGCCTTCAACTTTAAGTTGGTGCGCACCAGGTTTCCCTCAACGGTCAATGTATCGCTGTAACTAGTTCTCTGAAGTGTGGCATTGCGACCAAAGAATACGCCCGGCTGAACATATAACCGATCACCAATGCGCAGATCTGCTCCTAACTGCCAGCCCAATGCAGCGTTGTATTCAACATTTGGGGCAGGGTTCGTCAGGTGCTGATAGGTGATACCTAATTGAGGATTCACTTGGACTTGGGCGTTCGCTGCACCAATGGCTGCCACGCAGGTAAGAGTGAGGATGAGCTTTTTCATGGTTCGGATTTTTGTTGTTCCTGGAACATGATGTTTTCAAACTGCGTGCCATGGTTGAAATGAGCCGTAGCACTAAGTCAATATGCATACTCCATTACGCAGCGGAATTTTGAGGCGCTACTGCCGGAAATACAAGCTATGAAAGAGTATCTTAAGCTGAATCGCGCTTATGTATCTCAGCGCGTACACGATCCCGCATTGTCTTTACTTCTTCCGAAGACGTGTTCAGTTGAGGTAGGAGTCCGGCAAGTTCATATTGAATGGAACGGTCCGTTCGTCCATAATCCCAGATGGCAAGCACAGTGGCATTGAAAAGTAGGTCGAATGACCATTCGCGTAGCGTGACCCGGAAGGTACCATCGTCATCATACCAACTCGATTTGGAGTAGTGCAACAACCGATAAGCGAATAGATCGAATAACGAGCGTAATGCGAGCAATGCCGTACCGGGGTCATTGATACCAGGGCTTAATGCCTTCATAGCGACTTCCGTCAGTTGCCTAAAACCGAACGCGTAATTGTCATCAACATTCTCTATGCTGGAAAGTGTAATGGCGTTCAGCAGTTCTTGCTTCACTCTTTCGGGCACGGGCTGATCCACTAACAAGAGCTGTGCACCTGCTACAATGAAGGAACCCGGCAGCTCTATGATCTCCACAGCTATGGAATGCTCTACGCAGATCTCCAGCAACGATTGCGCATCCACGTGTGTGAATGTACCTGACCCAGTGGCATTGATCGCAAATTGCAACTGCGCGTGTGCAACAGGTGTCCGAGGCACATCACCAGTGAGTTGTATTGCCATGGCATTACGCGTTTCGGCATGGATCCGTTGGATGATCACTTCGTACTTCACGGAACGCGTGATGTAATGGAGAAAATAGATGAAGAGGAAGATGTCCAGAACGGCGATCAGGATCAATGTATAGGTGCTGAGAGCGGGTACGGAATTGCCGGTATCGCCTTGTCGAATAGTGGTGAGCAGTATTAAGGCGAAGAGGATGGTTCCGATATAAATGCCGAGGATCACTTGCTGAAAGCGATTGCCGATCAGTTGGTCCAACACACGATTGCTCAATTGGGATGCGGCCTGGTTCAGCACGATCATGACCATGGAGAAACTGAATACCGTGAGTGTGATGATGCCACTCGCAATAGTGGAGATGATCGAGCGTGCGGCCTCGGCATCCTTCAGGCTCATCCAACCCATCTTGCCCTTCAGCTGTACCCCCGGCCCGGACAGGTCGAACCAGATCAATCCAACGGAGAGCACCGCGAACAATAGCGCCAGAACAACAGGGTAGAAGGCTATGCTTCCCGTTACCGTTCTGTAGCCCGACCGTAGCCGAAGACGAAGGTTGTTCAATACCATGCAGCGCTAAAGGTCGGTTGTTTCGATCAACCGTTCAGCGGCGTGAGAGTATAAAGGTTTTCGATCGAGAAATTTGGACCATGAGACGAGGGTGATATTTGCGTTGGATCATTACCATCCTCAGTTCAAATGGGCTAATGCCCAATCAATAGCCTCTTCTATCCCGATACCAAGCTACGACCACATGACCATGATCTATCCGCGCTTTTTATTGACGCTTCGGATCGCTCTTAGTGGGTGTGTGCAAGAAGGAATGCATGCATCGCAAGTTGAGCTATAAGGTATATTTGTATTCATGCGCACCATTCTTTTAGTAGCAATTATTCTGGCAAATGCTAGCGCGCCCGCACAAAACTTTTTCGATGAGCAACGGATCATAGAAGATGCCGAGACCAATTCTCCAGTTGTGGTAATTGCAGCAGATGTTGATGGTGACGGCGATCTGGATGTGATCGCTGGTTCTGAAAATGATAACCGTATTAGCTGGTATGCAAATGATGGTGTTGGGAATTTCGGGCCAATGCATTTGGTAACATCGGCAGTGCTTGAGCTTACTTGGGTAGATGCAGCGGATATGGATGGCGATGGCGATATTGATCTGCTCGCTTTTAGCTGGGGCAACCATGCCCTTTTTTGGTTTGCCAATGATGGTGCCGGGATCTTTTCTGCGCCAGTTATGATAGAGACGATGGCTTACGGTATGGATCACATAGTTGCCGCTGATCTGGATGGCGATGGTGACCTTGATATTCTTGGCTGCTCACAGTCCAGCCCCCTTAGCTGGTTCCAGAATAACGGTATGGGGATCTTCGGCATGGCACAGAACTTACCGTGGATCAATAACAACCCGCTTTGGGCGGCATGCAAGGATGTGAATAACGATGGTCATATTGATATTGTCTATGGTGGCCAAGGCAATCCAGCGTGCATGCTTAATAATGGAGATGGAACTTTCGCTACAGCACAGCTATTCCCAGGATCATCCCCATATTCCAGGAACGGTGAGCTTTCCGATGTTAATGGTGACGGTATAATTGACCTGATCGCTGCTTCATATAATTATAGCCAACATACCTTAGTGTTCGCGGGTGTTGGTGATGGTACGTTTCTTCCAGTTCAGACCTTGTATGGTCCGGGTGGCACATTTTCAATTAGCTCAGATCTAGATAATGACGGGGACCTCGATCTGGTCTCCGTGCTTAATACCCAAGGTACCATGCACTGGTACGCCAACGATGGCTCTGGGGTTTTTGGCACTGCACAAGAGATCACGCATACAGCATATTGGGGGTCTTGCATTGTGGCTGCTGATCTGGAAGCGGATGGTGATCTGGATCTTTTGACAGCATCACGAGAAGATGATAAGGTCGCTTGGTACCGGAACGATGAAGGTAGTTTTGGGCCACAGCTCATGATCACCGAGTCTGCGGCTAGTGCTATAATGGCACTAGGTGGTGATGTTGATGGAGACGGTGACAATGATGTTGTCGCAATTTCATTCTCTGACCGTAAGTTGGCGTGGTATCCGAATGATGGCAATGGCGTCTTTGGTGCAATTCAACGAATTACCATTACCGCAGATCATCCACAGACGATGTGGCTCGGCGACTTTGATGGTGATGTGGATCTGGATATTCTGATCGGTACCCATGGAGATAGTGCGATCAGTCTTTACAAGAATAATGGGACCGGTGTGTTCGATGCTCCGATCGTGATCGATCATGTGCTTTACGGACCTTCGGCTATAGAGGTGGCCGATCTGGACGGGGATGGCGATATGGATATTGTGGCCACTGGTTGGGCAAGTGCGGTCTATAATTACACTAACATGGGGAATGATCAATTTGCCAAACAGACGTTGGGTGCTCTAATTGGTTATGGTGAGGTTATTCTGGGTGATATGGATAATGATGGCGATACGGATCTGATCTATGATACGGGCAGCTCCGTTAAATGGAGAGCGAATGACGGTAACGGGGTCTTCGGAATTGCGCAAGTGCTGTACGCACAAGGTGTTGCAGACCAGATGCGGGTTGCTGATATGGATGGAGATGGCGATCTGGATGTAGTACTCGCAATTAGCAATTCGCTGATCATCCAGATCAACAATGCCCTTCTTTTCACAACATTAGTTGTAGACGGCTCCATCTATGCACCAAATTGTCCGCACGTTGATGACTTTGATAATGATGGTGATCAGGATATCGTTGTTTCTTCAGCCTATGGCGATCAGATCTGGTACTATAAGAACCTAGGCGGAGCACAATTCGCTGCTGCTGAATTAGTCACGGATTCTGTTGATCTTCCGCGCTATGTTTCAAGCGCAGATCTGAACAATGACGGTAAGCCGGATCTGATCTCTGCTTCTGGTACTGATAATAAGGTCGCATGGTACCCGAACAAGGGTCATTCCGGACATGTTTCAGTGTCCAGTGGATCGACCTTGTTTTATGTGGGACTCACGATAAGTCCGAACCCTATGACCAGCACGGCACGTATTATCGCCGATCGCCCCCTCACAGCTGATGACCAGATAGAGGTTGTAGATAGCCAAGGGCGCATAGTTCATATAGCCTCTGGGCGCGGATCACCGGAGATCTTATTGGAGCGCAAGGGATTATCTTCCGGAAGATATTCGATCAAGCTCACGAAGGGTGGGCGGCTCTTAGGAGTTGCTGGCTTCGTGGTGGAGTGATCTAATTGGAAGGTTTTCAGAACGCCCAATAGTGCCAGCCAGGAAATGCGTGTACGGTGTCTCCGCTGGTGAAGTTATCTCGAACACTTGAGCAAATCGTATGCGGGATCTTACGCCGCATCTTTCCGCACATACTTCTTGATCTGGTCCAATTCCTGCTCCTTCTTATTGCTTTCCTCTTCAATGTCATGGTCGTCCTGCAAACCGAGCCAGAATTTAGGAGAGACCCCGAAGCACTTGCTCAAGCGCAACGCGGTATCCGCCGTAATGCGTCGGTTTCCTTTTAGGATCGCTGCAACGCGCGTTTGCGGTATCAATAAGTCCTTCGAAAGTCGATAAGATATGATCTTAAGAGGCTGCACGAATTATTGGACGAGCACCTCTCCTGAGTTTATGTTTCATATCTGATTCATTTTTATTACCGCTCCAGAATTACCTTCCCTACAAACCGTTCATCAACTGAAACCACCTGGATGAAGTACGTGCCTTGGTTCAAATGTCCGGCTTGTATGGTTTCCGTAGCGCTCCAGCGGCTGTATTGTTCGGCAAGCACAAGACGGCCTGTAACGTCGCACAGTTCCAAGGTGCAGGAATTGCCTTCTATCCTATCAAGCTGTAAACGGAATGTGCCGTTGGTCGGGTTTGGGATGATGCGCAGGGGAGTTGGGTCGAAGAATTCAGAAATGCCCATTGGTTGATAACCCATTATTGAATCGGTACCTGCGCAGCCATTGCTGGTTAAAATATTTACGGCGTAAAGTCCAGATCCAACAACAGCTATGCTGGAGCTTACTTCATTGGATAAGACTGCGCCATTGAATGACCATTCATAGGTGCCTAAGCCATCTGGCGCGTAGATCACACCATCAATTTGGACCAAGGTGAATTCGATTGTGTCTGAACCAACAATAGTTACTGTGGTGTCGAATCTGCAGCCATACGAATCTTTTACTGTAAAGGTGTACGTGTTCGGACCAAGGTTCGTGATCTGCGTGGTCGCTATTATGGGTAGTGTTGCAGATGGAGTTGTTGCTGGTCCGGTCCAGTTAGTTAGTGCCGGGTTTTGTAGATCGAGCGTCGCAGAAAGCGAAACATAGCTACTGTCAATTTCCTGCGGGAAACCTGAGATGCTCCAAGAACACAAGAATCCGTTGTCACCGCCCCACAGATCCGTGAACTTCATTTTCCATTCGCCATTGACTGGGCAACCGATCAAACTAGTTAAGGCGGTTACTGGCGTGTAACTTCCCGCGACTAAAGCAGAGCCTGTGCTGGATGTAGTAACGTTCGGCGTTGGACCGAACTGTGCGCAATCCGCCCAACTGCCATGGTCCGGGTTGGTATTAAAACAATACTCCCAACAAATTCCAGGAACTGGTTCAGCGCTAGTGTCACTATCATTGGCAGCGCCCAAGAACGTTCCGCCGCCGCCTTGTTCATGCAAATTCACGAACTGTCCATTGGGGCATTCTAGTTGCACAAAGAGGTCACCCATGTAGGAGTGTTCCATATTCAAACAAATATCACCTAGCTCCGCAGGATCGGTTACCGTAGAACCTACAGACGCATTCGTGTACACAGCGGTTGACGTTAAAATTACACCTACGTCATCCGGCAAGAATATTCCAGGGCCATATTGTGCCCCGGTATAAGAAACTTGTACGAAAGGGTCTAGTGTCGCGTTCCCGAAAAGATCCACCGTAGCCGGTATGCAAACCGTTTCGGGTGTAATAGTCCCTAAAAAGCTGACAGGACCGCTAACCAAAATGTTCTGAGGCTCGCTTATTGTGGACGTACAGTTTTCATCACTTGTAACAAGAAGTTGTAGCGCGATGACACCAGCTTCTGTCAATACCAATGTGTCAATTGGCGAACTGGTCACGAACGGCGCCATAACTCCCGTATTCCATTGCCATTCCGTGATCGTGGTTCCTCCATAAGGTATTGAATTGCTGCCATCCAAGAATAGCGTATCGCCAAGGCACAAGACTGTTGTGTCACTGATCGCTGTGCTACTGATAGCGGTTGGCTGGTTGCAAGTATTGCTCCCTCCAATACAGGAGATAGAAGCAGCAAAATTACCTGTACCAACACCGTTGGATGTAAATCGGATAGTGAGGCAACCAGAAGTATTGTATATCGTTGCTGATGCAGTCAGACCGGATAGCGAACTCCCCGTGTAACTGCCCAAATAATTCGCTGAGGTGCTGTTCCCATCCCACATCTCTATGCGGTCCCAGGAATTTTGAGAACCCACGATACTAAGGTTGAACACGGACCATGTAAGTGTGAGTTCGCCGCCAACCGTATCTGGGCAGATCGTCGTTGTAAAACTCTCGTTGTTCCCGTATTCACCTCCAGGGCCTCCGGTGTCCTCCAGAACTCCAGAACACGTGTTTATCACAGGTGTCGAAATGCTGAACTGTTGCCCATTCGCTTTCGGTAAAATGAAGAAAACAATGGCACATAAAGAAACGCCCTTGACCAATGATGATAGCATAGTGATACAGTTTACATTAGAGCCTCTGCTTTTGTAAGCAGATATCCCATAGCATTGGATCGAATATAAGACAGGCTGCACAATGTTTGCCTATTCTACTTTGATCGCTGCGAAGTTCTAAGGTCGTGCATATTGCAAGAATGGCATTGGACCGGTCACATTCCTGTTGATCAACTACCTTCACACGCATTTTTCGATAACCCACCGACCATGAAAACATTCTGTTACGCTCTTGTTCTTGCCGCTGTTCCATCCCTTCTCGTTGCTCAAGAGTGCGGGACAGGTCGGTACACGGATCTTAATTTCTTCGTTGAAACCACCATGACCACTGTGGATTATGGTGCCAATACCGGGGTAAGTGGGGGGAACCAGGTTCTCCGCATGGATGTGTACCAACCGGTAGGTGATGTTTTGACCGATCGACCTGTGGTTATCGTTGCATTCGGGGGTTCGTTCATCGGTGGAGCGCGAGCAGATGTGGCTGATCTTTGTATCTTCTTCGCTAAGCTGGGATATGTGGCCGTTGCACCGGATTATCGCGTAGGTTTCTTTTTGCCGAACGGTGCTACCACCACACGTGCGGTCATGCGTGGTACACATGATATGAAGGCAGTTGTCCGCTATTTAAGAAAGTCCGTTGCTGAGGATAGCAACCCGTTCAATATCGATCCGGATCGCATCATAACCGGTGGGGTTTCAGCAGGCGCTATCAGTGCCATCCATGCTGTCTATTTGGATGAGGACAGTGAAATGCCAGTGATCCTGGCAGGTGAAGCTGCTGCGTTAGGAGGGATCGAAGGAAACAGCGGTAGTCCTGGTTATTCCAGCGACGTGTTCGCATGCTACAGCTTTAGTGGTGCTATTGCCGATACGCTGTACATCGTACCGGGAGATACTCCATTGGCCAGTGTGCACGAGGTGGGTGACGGCGTAGTGCCCTGCTACACGCAAGAGGTTTCTGTAGTGGGCATTCCTACGGGATTGATAGCATCTGGATCCCACGATATTCACGTACGAATGGACAATTTGCAGAACACGAACTGCTTTCTGAGTTATCCGGGTACTGGACATGTTGGCTACCTAACATCTGACTTTGCCGGTTCTACTGGTTTTATCGCCCAGTTCCTTTCGGATCTCGTGTGTGGTACGGAACCCACTTGCGGTCCACTGGCAACCGCTGTGAATACACTGGATGCCAACGAACCTACTAAGGCCTATCCGAACCCAACGAGGGATGTTGTTTCGGTTGATGTACCAGTAGGTTCCATAGCTACCATTCATGACGCGCAAGGAAGGGAACTCTTTACGCAACGCGCAACGGCGACCACCACTCGCTTCGATCTTAGCGGACATCCAGATGGCGTTTATACGATCCGTGTTGCAGGTACGGCGCCAGCAATACAAGTGATAAAGCTGGATAGGTAGGTAGCTTTTTTTGAAGCATAGGATCTTTTCAATACCATGCAGGTCGTAGTGATCGGTGGCGGAGCAGCAGGTTATTTCGCGGCCATTAGTGCGAGACAGCATGATCCCCGTGCATCCGTAATTCTACTTGAGAAGAGCGATAAGCTTTTGAGCAAAGTGAGGATCAGTGGCGGAGGGCGTTGCAATGTGACCCACAACTGCCTCGAACCGAAAAAACTGGCCAGTTACTACCCGCGTGGCACACAGTTCCTGCGGAAGTCATTCAACTTGTTCAATGTGCGCGATACGATCGCATGGTTCGCTGCACGTGGTGTGGAATTAAAGACCGAGCCTGATGGCAGGATGTTCCCGGTAACGGACAACTCCGAGACGATTGTGTCCTGCTTAAAGCAAACTGCCACGGAGCTTGGCGTGCAGGTCAGGTTGAAAAGTGGAGTAGTGCGTATGAACGCTTCGGGTCAACAGTGGAATCTGCATATGCAGGACCAGCAGATCGTTGTAGCCGATAAGGTGATCGTTACCACTGGTGGCAGCCCCAAACTGCAAGGGTATGCATGGCTCCAAGAATTGGGACATACGATCGTACCGCCTGTTCCAAGCCTATTCACCTTCAATCTACCTGATGAACCCATCCGCGAACTCATGGGTGTTGTAGCAGATCCAGCACGTGTGCGCTTGATCGGAACGGAACTGGAGAACAGTGGCCCATTGTTGATCACGCATTGGGGTTTCAGCGGACCGGCAGTGTTGAAGTTGAGTGCCATAGGTGCCCGTACGTTGCATGATCTTGGTTATGATCACATCGTTCAAGTGAATTGGCTTGGTGGTACGAATGAGGATACCGTGCGTAAGGTGCTTTTGGATCGTGAGGTTACACCACACCGCAAGAAAACCGAGAATGCCGATCCATTCGGCCTACCCAAGCGGTTATGGATCTTCTTGCTGGAAAAAGCGGGTATCGATCGCGAAAAGACCTGGGAAGAAGTAGCCAAGAAAGAACGTAACCGATTGATCGACCTGTTGACCAATGATCGCTATCACGTAAAAGGAAAGACCACCTTCAAGGAAGAATTCGTTACGGCTGGCGGCGTGGATCTTGCCGAAGTGGATCCATTGACCATGGCCAGTTCAAAGGCTCCAGGGATCTACTTTGCAGGGGAAGTGTTGGATATTGATGGAATTACAGGAGGCTTTAATTTCCAAGCAGCGTGGACAACGGGTTTTATTGCAGGACGCCTTCTTTAGAACAATTTGGAACAGTGGGCAGTTGGCAGAAGAAAAGCAGCAGTGGGCAGTTTGCAAACCGCCGCAATTGGCGCCGGCCTTTGCCCATTGCCAACTGCCAACTGTAAACTGATCTAGAATACGAACCGCTTTACGGTCTTTTCATCACCTATGCGGATAACCGCGAAATACAGGCCTGAGTTGGCTTTCAACTCAAGCGTTGTTCGTGCCCCATTTAGCCGCTGCGTGGCGATCGTGCGTCCTGTAGCATCTAAAATGTCAACTGTGCCTTGGGCTGCTTCGGAATTCAGGTCGACGTACAAGATCTCATTATTCAACCATACACGAGCTTGATCCAATTGCTCTTCTGTAATTGTGGCAACCGGTCCCCAAATGGCACTGGCCCATTGTGGGTTATCGATGTATGGATTGCGATTGTCCTGGAAGGTATACACTGCGTTGTTGCGGTCGGTTTCTTTGATACTTACCGGGTCATTCGCATTCCATTCCAACAACATTGCCTCCGCCCATTGGCTAAAGTCTCCACCAACAAGCATAGGCGAAGACCACGAACCGGTCTGCCCCCAGTAGCGTGTCAGCATGTAGAAATAAGTACGAGCAAAGTCACCCTTGAATTCATCCCTTAGTTCGAATACAGTGCCATTATATCCTTGGGTCACGTTCATGCCGGTCTTCGATCCGTTCTGGGAGGTCCAATCCGCGCTGCCTACTTCACCCAAAGGCAGGTTGTCACGCCTGTTATTAACATAACCATCCGTTGGGTACATATGGTGCAAGTCCGAATTCATTGGCGCTAGGTCGCCGAACCAGCTTTTTGGGAAACTATGTTCCCGGTTGAAGCAATCACCTTCGCTATTGTATTCGCCACATTGGTCGCTTCCGAAGGTGTATATGTAGGGTGGAGTGCCACTAGGGTCGTCGCTATACATATCCCAGACCTGGTTTGTGGTTCCGGTCCGTTTATCCGTTTGTGCAAAGTAGTTCCAGAGAACGCCGTAATTAAGTACAGTATGGTTATCGATGATATCGTGCAGCGCCACTCGAAGTGAATTCCCGGATAGTCCCTGTGCGCTGTCGTAATATCCAGCGGGTGGTTGTGCCAGAAGAAATGTGGGGGCTGCCACCAATAGGGTTACTAACAATTTACGCATCGTTCAAAGGTACGACGTAGTGGTACCGCTGGTTCCATCCGGAATAGCGTTAACAAGAAAAGGGGACCGAAGCCCCCTTTTCCATTCGAACAACGTGGTTCTTATTTTACTTTATTCACGATCGTAGCAAATGCGGTCGGATCATGGAATGCGATCTCGGCCAATGCCTTCCTATCGAGGTCGATGTTGGCTTTTTTCAAACCGTTCATGAATACGCTATAGCTAATGCCGTTCATGCGTGTTGCAGCGTTGATACGCTGGATCCACAATGCGCGGAATTCGCGCTTCTTCAATTTGCGACCGATGTAGGCGTGCTGAAGGCCTTTTTCTACCGTGTTCTTCGCTACGGTATATACATTCTTACGACGACCAAAGTTGCCTTTGGCCATAGCGAGGACCTTCTTCCTCTTTGCTTTACTGGCTACTTTATTCTGACTACGTGGCATGTACCTTTTGGTTTTTGGACGAAAGCGCCCGCCTTGCGGAGGGACTTTGGTGCTGAACGCCCTGGTTTACGCTACCTATTACCCGGTATGCAATGGGTTGTTCTATCGAATAAGATCAAGAATTGCGGCATGATCGCTCTTGTGTACCAATCCTTTCTTGGTCAAGCTGCGTTTCCGCTTCTTGTCTTTCTTGGTAAGGATGTGGTTCTTGAAAGCGTGCTTACGCTTGATCTTGCCGGTGCCGGTCAACTTGAACCGTTTTTTCGCACCGGACTTCGTCTTCATCTTTGGCATTATCGTGGGTTTCTATCGTGGTTGGCGCAAACACGCCGGGAGTGCAGTTTACTTCTTTTTCTTCGGGATCAAGTACATGATCATCCGCTTTCCTTCCAACTTCGGCATTGCTTCCACAATGCCGATATCTTCTAGATCCTGTGCGAACTTCAATAACAGTATCTCACCTCTTTCCTTGAATACGATGCTCCTTCCGCGGAAGAAAACGAAGGCCTTGACCTTATGTCCCTCTTCCAAGAACTTGCGTGTGTGTTTCAGTTTGAAGTTGATGTCGTGTTCGTCCGTATTCGGGCCGAAACGAATTTCCTTCATTTCAATGGTAGCCTGTTTGGCTTTGATCTCCTTCTGTTTCTTCTTCAGGTCGTACAAGAACTTCTTGTACTCGATTATCCGACATACCGGTGGATCCGCTGATCCACTTATCTCCACAAGATCAAGGCCCATCTCCTCTGCCATGCGCAGCGCATGGGCAATTGGAAATACACCTTGTTCCACGCCTTCTCCTACCACACGGACCTCGTTCACACCTGTGATCTTGCTGTTGATCCGGTGTGGGTCTTCCTTGACTACACGACCACGGAATGGTCGCCTGCTTTTGCCACCACTGGGGCGTTTGAATGGTCCTGCCACTTAGTTTGTTTTGGTTCTTGTTCGTTAATCTGAAATTCCTTGTTGCAATTTTATCCGTGCATTCACCAATTCAGTGAACGCTGCTGGGGTCATTACGCCAAGATCGCCTTGGCCATGTTCCCGAACGGATATCGTGCCGTCAGTAGCTTCTTTCTCTCCAATAATGAGCATGAACGGGCTTTTGGCGAGTTCCGCATCGCGGATCTTACGCCCAATTTTCTCGTTCCGCTCGTCTACGGAGGCGCGAATATCGGAACTTTTAAGCATACGGGCCACATCAATGCACGCTCCGTTGAATTTATCGCTGATCGGAAGCAGTATAGCCTGCTCTGGTGCAAGCCACAACGGGAACCTTCCTGCGAAGTGCTCGATCAACACCGCAACGAACCGTTCCAAGCTGCCAAAAGGCGCACGGTGGATCATGACCGGACGGTGTTTCAGGTTGTCACTACCAACGTATTCCAACTCGAAACGCTCGGGCAGGTTATAATCCACTTGGATGGTTCCTAATTGCCAACGTCTACCAATGGCGTCCTTGACCATAAAATCCAATTTGGGTCCGTAGAATGCCGCTTCGCCGTATTCGATCACGGTTTTCAGTCCTTTTTCAGCGCTGGCCTCAATGATCGCGGCTTCAGCCTTTTCCCAATTTGCATCGCTGCCAATGTATTTCGCACGGTCCACCTTATCCCGTAAGCTGATCTGGGCTTCATAGTTCGGCAGGTTCAGAGCCTTGAATACCTTCAGTACCAGATCAATGACCTTGATGAACTCATCCTTTACTTGATCCGGGCGACAGAACAAATGGGCATCGTCCTGTGTGAATCCCCTTACACGGGTAAGACCGTGTAATTCGCCACTTTGCTCATACCGATATACAGTGCCAAACTCAGCATAACGGATAGGTAGTTCCTTATAACTATGCGGACGGCTCTTATAGATCTCACAATGGTGCGGGCAGTTCATCGGCTTCAGGAAGAATTCCTCGCCTTCATGCGGGGTCTTGATCGCCTGGAAACTGTCCTTCCCGTATTTTTCGTAGTGCCCACTGGTCACGTAGAGGTCTTTATGCGCAATGTGAGGAGTGCTCACTAATTCGTAGCCGCTTTCTTCTTGAGCGACTTTCATGAAGTTGATCAATCGTTCCCGCAATGCAGTGCCTTTGGGCATCCACAAGGGTAATCCTGGACCCACTTTATCGCTGAATGTGAACAGGTCCAGCTCCTTACCCAATTTCCGATGATCGCGTTTTTTGGCTTCTTCAAGCAGAACCAGATACTCGTCCAGCTCCTTCTGTTTCGGGAAGGTGATGCCATAAAGACGTGTTAATTGTTTGCGGGTCTCGTCGCCGCGCCAGTATGCACCAGCAACTGACATGACCTTGGCTGCTTTAATGAAACCGGTGTTCGGAATATGAGGGCCGCGGCAGAGGTCTGTGAAATTACCTTGGGTGTACAGTGTGATCTCTCCGTCGGTCAACCCGTCGATCAACTCCAACTTGTATTCATCACCCTTCTCTTTGAAATAGGTAATGGCATCGGCTTTGGAGATCTCCTTGCGCTTAAAGGTGAGTTTCTTGGAGGCCAGCTCTTTCATCTTGGCTTCGATGGCCGCGAATTCGCCTTCCCCTATAGTACGCTCACCTAAGTCAATATCGTAATAGAACCCGTTCTCAATGGGCGGCCCAATACCGAATTTGGTACCCGGATAGAGTGCTTCCAAGGCTTCGGCCATAAGGTGAGCGGATGAGTGCCACATGGTGGCCTTACCATCATCATCATTCCACGTTAATAGTGCAAGACTGCAATCGCCGGGTAGCGGGCGATCGGCATCACGCACTTCGCCATTCACTTTGGCGCTCAGTACATTTCTTGCAAGACCTTCGCTGATGCTCTTGGCCACGTCCAAGGCCGTAACGCCTTGTTCGTATTCTCGGACGGTGCCGTCCGGTAGGGTAACATTGATCTTCATTTCATAGCGCTTTCTGCCCTACAACGGCAATGAAAAACGGGGCGCAAAGGTAGTTGCTTGTCAAAGATCATAACGGACGGATCCGAAGTTTATTAACTACGGTCAGAACAACGGGACCAGACAAATTTCATGGACCAGTGCGCACAGCTTGCTCAAGGTTGGGTCATCCATATCCAGTGGAACTGTGCGGCATTCAAATAAATGGGCAGGGAATTGCAAAGCCATTAGTGTAAGGCCCAATACTCAATGCACAGATCAATTAAGAATGCGTGTATTATTCGGTGTAAGATGAAATGATAATGGCGTTACATTGGCCTTCTTAAGATCAAGTGAGCCGATCCGGAAAGAAACGTTGAATGATCAATGCAGTTATCAGAAGAACACCTAGCATCCAGGCGATCAGCAATTGAACGAAATATGGTTGAAGTCCAACGCGTGTTTGCGCAACAATAGGAATGACCGGGTACACAATGCACATGGATATCGGACATTCGTGCATTTGCAATTCTAGAATTTGGAATCTCAGATCTCCGATTATTACCGGATCCTAAAAAGTGAGTTGTCTAAAATGGGAATTACGAAAAATGATGTTGAAGTATTGTTTTTTACGAAAAGCACACTTGGGGTGTCATTTACTAGAACGCTCACTCTGGGTAGATTGCAGTTGTTCATAACGAAAGAGAATATTGAGAAGTTAGCAGCCATTTATGCTCCATCGGATCAAGGTCACTTTTCCAAAGTGATGAATAGTGCCAAATACGCTGAACCCTTGTTTGAATTGTTAGGAGCTGATCATGTTGAAAGTTTGGACTTTTCCGATTACGAAGGAGCTACGGTCATTCATGATCTGAATGACCCGATACCGAAGCAGCATCATAATTCCTTTTCTGCCGTAGTGGATGGTGGAACGATCGAGCATGTTTTTAACTTTCCTGTGGCGATCAGGAACTGCATGGACTGTTTTGGAGATCGGAGGTGCCTACATTGGAATTACACCGGCAAACAACCAAATGGGGCATGGATTCTATCAGTTCAGCCCAGAACTGTATTTCAGGGTATTCTCACCTGAAAATGGGTTTGAGGTCCAAAAAGTGTTCTTGAATACGAATGGTAGCATTTACGAAGTGGCCGATCCTTTGGATGTAGGATCCAGAGTTGAACTAACGAATTCGAGGCCGGCAGCATTGGTCGTTATTGCCAAAAAAGTTAAGAACATAGCTGAATTTCAGATACCTCAACAAAGCGATTATGTCTCTGAGTGGGTCGTTGATAGTTCAATTAGGACAGGCGATCTGAACGAAGGCAATGGTGTAATAATGAATTACTATCGAAAATTAATGCCTAAAAGGCTGAAGATAATTTTCCGGAATCTGTACGACATAGTGACCAAGGAGAAATTTGATGTTGAGAATCTTGGAACAATAGATCCGCGCCATTTCAAGAAGATCGATCTATCACCAACAACCGATGAATTGGGTTAAAGACTAGTTGTCATTACTTGCTTTAGCGCAATTCAAGATTTTGTATCGATCGGAAACTTAGTTCAGTAAACTGACCCTGCCCTTGGGAACGGATCATGGCAAATTTTGGGAAGCTTTCAAATTGATCCACATTCAGGAGTAGGCGGAGTACCCGAACAAAAGAGGCTACCTCATTGTAAGATAGCCTCGTGCGGGAGAGGGGTATTTTCTTGATCCTATTGACAATGCAGGAATAGGAGTTGATCCACGGTCGGGTCACCCATTTCGCGTGCTTGCAGCATGGCTGCGCATGCTTCATCGTTGCGGCCGTGTCTTAGTAAAATAATTGCGCGATGTAAATGCGCTTTTGCGATCGTCGGGTCCAATGCGATTGATGTGTCCAGGTCAGACAACGCGTCATATCCATTTGTGTGAGATGCTTTTGTGATGCCTAAATTGCAGAACGCCAACGCATCTTTTGGAGCGATCTGTACCAGTCGATCGTAGTTGCGCTCAGCCTCGTACATGTCGCCATCCTGTATGGCGAGTTCTCCAAGTTGATGCAATGCACTTTCTGCTTCGGGCCCGATCGTATTCAGCATGCGAATGATCTCAAGATCAGCTTTGGCGGCATCGGATTCACCCAGCATTGCATAAGCCTTCGCACGACTTAAAAGACCACGGCTGTTGGTTGGGTCCAATTCCAGTATGCGATCCAGGTCCGTCAATGCACCTTCGGCATCACCCATAGTGATCCTACTTATAGCACGGTTGTATGCAGCACCGCGATCGAGCGGAGCTTCAATGGTCACAGAAGCAGGTTCTGCTTCCGGGCGTTCTTGTGAACGTAAGGTTGAGATACCGGCCAACTCTTGCTGGGCGGATCCTTGGGCACTTCCAAATACCGGAATAGCCAATGCGAGCACGAGTAGAATTGTTTTCATGGTCCATTCTTACGCAACGATGCAAGAAATGTTCGCACTGGTCGGTTCAAAAGTCCTGTTCGTCGAAGATCCTTGCTGTTGCAGGACGCTTAGTTTCGCAACCTTAACACCCGCACATGTTGCTCAATAGTGAATCCATCAACGAAGACCTGGGAATGCTTTTTCTGCGTTTATCCACAGGAGGTACTATTTTCTGGCTCCACGGTTGGCCCAAGCTGATGGCATTCTCCCAAGTGGCCGAAAATTTTGCGGATCCTTTTGGTCTGGGTTCCACCGTGTCATTGATCCTGATCCTTTTGGCGGAAGTGCTTTGCGGTGCATTGGTCGTTCTCGGATTATGGACGCGCATTGCCACTATTCCATTGATCATTGCGATGGCCGTGATCGTTTTCATGGTGAAAGCCGATGCTCCATTCAAAGAATCCGAATTAGCGTTCGTTTACCTCGCATCATTCGTGGCATTGCTCTTTGCAGGTAGCGGTCGGTATTCCGTGGATCGGATCAGATTCGGTTGATCCGTGATCGTTCTTACGGTTCCTCTTTCCGTCCGCTGTTGTTCCTTTGGGGCAACGCAACCATGAGAGACACAGCCAAATTCGCTCAGACGATCAATGAAGGGAATACGTTCAAGGGCGATAGCATTTTATTGGGAGGGGCGCTTTTGAACGGCGAAGTACCGTCGAACGCATACGTACGCGTGCCGCTTCGCACGATGAACCGGCATGGACTGATCTGCGGTTCTACAGGCAGCGGAAAGACCAAAACATTGCAAGTGATCAGTGAGCAACTTTCGCTGAAAGGTGTTCCTGTATTGCTTATGGATGTTAAAGGCGATCTGAGCGGGATAGCAGCCCCTGGGAATCCTCACCCAAAGATCGATGAACGCCATGCCAAATTGGGATTTGCCTATGAACCGCAGGCCATGCCAGTGGAATTACTGACACTTAGTAACGAACCAGGTGCGCGATTGCGTGCTACGGTGAGCGAATTTGGCCCTGTCCTGCTTGGGCGCATTCTGGAATTGAACGATACGCAAGGCAGTATCCTTTCACTGATCTTCAAGTATTGCGATGATAATGCCTTGCCCTTGCTCGATATCAAGGATCTGCGCCGAATGCTCCAATTCGTTACCGGCGAAGGCAAGGACCAGATCGAAAAAGAATACGGACAGGTTTCTTCTGCATCGGTGAATGTGATCATGCGTAAGCTGATCGAGATCGAACAACAAGGCGCCGAGGTGTTTTTCGGCGAGCGTAGTTTCGATGCGGAAGACCTGCTAATGACAAAGAATGGTAAAGGTATAGTACACATCGTGCGATTAGTTGATATTCAAGGAAAACCGCGCCTTTTCAGTACGTTCATGCTTTCTCTGCTAGCAGAGATCTACGCAAAATTCCCGGAGGTCGGCGATCCAGAAAAGCCGAAACTGGTGATCTTCATCGATGAAGCGCATTTGATCTTCGACACAGCGACCAAAGCGCTATTGGAGCAGATCGAGACCATCATAAAACTGATCCGATCAAAAGGTGTGGGCATCTATTTCTGCACACAGGATCCGAGCGATGTTCCGGAAAGCGTCCTAGGTCAATTGGGATTGAAGGTGCAACACTCGCTACGCGCCTTTACGGCCAAGGACCGCACCACGATCAAGAAAACTGCGCAGAATTATCCGATCACTGAATTCTATGATACCGAAGAACTCATTACATCACTTGGTATCGGAGAAGCCTTGGTGACGGCATTGAGCGAAAAGGGAAACCCTACGCCACTCGCGCATACTTTGCTACGTGCGCCATTGTCGCGAATGGATGTCTTAAGCGAATTGGAGATCAATAGGTTGGTTGCAAGTAGTACGCTTGTGAAGAAATACAACGAAGAGATCGATCGTGAAAGCGCGTTCGAGATCCTGGAGAAACGGTTAAAGGACCATGTGGAAGTTGAGGCAGAGGAGAACATCTCGACTCCGCTCGATGAACGAAAAAGGAAGGAAGAAAAAGAAGAGCCCAGCACACTGGAGAAGCTCAGCAAGAACACAATGGTGCGCCAGATCGGTAGAACTGCGTCCTCAGTGTTGATGCGTGGGTTGCTTGGGTGGCTCGGTGTTAAACCAAAACGTCGGTGATCATGAATAATACGATCCAAATTTGTTCAATGGCCCTGCTCATAATGATCGGCTGCGGGGTTCCGGCCAATGGCAGCAAGGTTTCCGAAGTGTCACCTGTTCCTGATGGAGGGAATGAGGTTGAACTAGTATCGATCGCAGGCCAGCGGATCTTTAGCTATAACGTGGAAAATCTCTTCGATACCAAGGCTGATCGATCGATCAACGATCAGGACTTTACGCCAGAGGGTAAATTGAATTGGACCAACGAGCGGTACAAGACCAAGCTGGAGCATCTAGCAGAGGCGATCTCCTGGACCGGAAGCGAATTGCCCATACTGATCAGCTTGGAGGAGGTAGAGAACAGGCAAGTGGTCGAGGACCTTGCGCGGACACTGCCGCTAAAGGGATATTCGATCGTCCATCACGATTCGCCGGATGAACGCGGGATCGATGTGGCCCTGCTTGTAAGGGATGGATATACGCAAGTGCTGAGCGAGGAGGCGTTGAGTGTTACGATCCATGGCGATAGGACCCGCGACGTTCTGTACGTTGAATTGGGCTTAGCGAAAGGGGAGATACTCCATGTGTTGGTGAGCCACTGGCCAAGTCGGCATGGAGGGCAGGAGAACAGCGAACCGAAACGCATGGCAGCTGCGAACGCGGTTCGGCAAAAAGTAGATGATATTCTTACCAAGGATGCGAATGCACAGATCATGATCATGGGCGACCTCAATGATAGCCCTTCTGACCGGAGCGTGAAAGAAGGCCTCGGTGCAGTTTGCGATCTTAGCGCCACGGCTGATCTATTCGACTTGATGTGCATTGATACGCCTAAGGGTCATGGGTCCTACAATTACCAAGGCAAATGGTCCTATTTGGATCAGATGATCGTAAGCCGGGCTTTTCTACCCAAAGTGAAAGGCGCCAAGGCCTTGTGGGATGATCGCCTCTTATTCGAACATCCGCGTAACGGGAAAAGCCCGGATAGAACTTACGCTGGCGATAGATACAAAGGCGGGTACAGCGATCACCTGCCAGTGGTACTGGAGCTGAATTAATTCATGGGGGTCGGCGTCATTTGGCCTTCAGCACTTATATGTTCCTGTCCGTTGTCCAATTGTGTCTTTGTTACTGAATTGCAGCGTGAAGACACTTTCACAACAGTATGATCATAGTTGGATGCGTTTGAATTGCCCGGAGATCAGTACAGTGCAGTGGATAAAGATCATTCATGCGGTTGATCATTGACCCGATCAAGGGATAGTTTGGCTGCCCTTATGCCACGCTCAAAAAAGACCTCCGGCCCAACAGCCTGTAAACTTGTACAAGTACTCGGTGAGAGTATCAAGCCAGGCGAACATGTTACGTTGGACATGCAAGTGGCCAAGTTGTATACCCGCACGCAGGTCGATATCCCCGTTGTAGTTCACCGTGCAAAGGAAGAGGGGCCTACGATCCTGATCATGGCGGCATTGCATGGGGATGAAGTAACCGGCATAGAGATCGCTCGGCGCATGCTCGTGGCTTTGCAACGGAGGCCATTGGACCGTGGTACGTTGATCGCGATCCCGGTATTGAATGTATTCGGCTTCTTGGCCATGCAACGCGAAATGCCTGATGGCCGTGATCTGAACCGCTGCTTTCCAGGTAGTGCACAGGGCTCGTTGGCCGCAAGGTTGGCGCATACGCTCGTAAAAGACGTGATGCCCGCAGCAGATGTTGTGATCGACCTGCATGCCGGTGGTGCCCACCGAATGAACTACCCCCAAGTGCGCTATACACAAGGCGACAAACATGCGTTGGACCTTGCACGCTTGTTCGATCCACCTGTGATCCTGCGAGCAAAGCAGATCGCGGGTACGTTGCGGAGCCATTTGGCGAACAAGGACAAACCCTATTTGCTGTTCGAAGGCGGGGCATCCAAACAATTCGATGACCTGACCAGAGAGGAAGGGGTTCGTGGCATCAGCAGAGTGCTGATGGGTTTGAACATGTGGGACCAAATACCCAGGACCGCACGTGGTGCGCAGGAGTTGACCAGCTCAAAATGGATCCGGGCCAACGACTCCGGGCTTCTGGATATCATCGTAACCAATGGTGCGGAAGTGAAGAAAGGGGACGTATTGGCCTATATCAACGATCCCTATGGTAAATCATTGAATAAAATACGGGCACCCTTCAACGGTCAGATCATATGCGTGAACACTTCTCCCGTGGTGAACCAAGGTGATGCGCTTTTTCATTTGGGGCGCAGCATCTAGGATCGATCAGGTTCCTACATATTACGATCGACCAGTTTAGGTTGATCTGTTTGGGTATAGCGATCCTACGAGTAAAATAAGATTCCAATATGAACTTCATTGTAGAATGTGTTCCAGGTCATTGGAGTTAAGGAGTGATCTACCTTGCGCCTCTGCCAGAAATGAGGCGTAACAAGATCATTCCCAGTAATTCCCAAAAACCAGATCCCTGATCATGAATAACATTACGAAGTTCGGTTTTTCTGCAGCGCTGATCGGCTTGTCCGTATCGGTGTTTGCCCAATCTCAATCGCCGCGCATATTCGTGGTGGAAGAAGCGACCCAGGCTTCCTGCCCACCTTGTGCAGCACTTAATCCTGCATTGCATTCACTTCTGAATGCAAACTCCACTAAAAGCCTACTCGTGGCCTATCAGGTCTGGTGGCCTGGAGTAGATGCGATGTATAATGACAACATTCCCGAAGTGCAATCACGCATCAATACCTACTACCCCGATGTGAACAGTGCGCCAGGAGTTATAGTGAATGGTTCATCCGGTGCGCAGTCCACCTCCTATGTTACGCAAGCACGCATCAACACCAGGTATGCAGAGTCATCGGAAATTGACATTACATTGAATGCTTCCATCACGGGCACTATGCTCACCATCACTGGTTCACTTTACGCTACGCAAGCTGTAACCGGCGACCTGAAATTGCGTTTGATCATTACAGAAAAGGAAGTGCTGGAATTCGAACTGGCTTTCCCAGGCTCCAATACAGAAACCGAATTCGCTCACGTGTTCAAGAAGTTCGTGAATGGTCCTGCTGGGATCTCATTGAGCAATAGCTGGAACCCAGGCGATAGCTACACGATCAATGAAACATTCGACCTGAGCACATTGAATATCTACCACTACCCGGACCTGGAAGTAGTTGCGTTGGTGCAGGACGATGACGATAAATTCATTCTTCAAGCTGCTGTTGTGGATCACTTGCATATCACCCTGCCGAACACGAATACAGCTTCCATCAATTGGATGTACAGTCTTCCTGCAAGGGTATGTGCAGGACCCAATGACATTGCACCTATCGTTAAGTTGAAGAATACCGGTAATGATAGTTTGACCTCGGTTGCGATCAACTACAGTGTGAATGGCGGAACCCCTGCGGTCTACAATTGGACGGGCTCATTGTCACCGTTGGAGCGGGAATATGTTACGCTACCAAGTATGAATTTCGAAGCAGTAACTTCCAATATTGTGAATGCAACCACCTCGAACCCGAACGGTGCTGCCGACGACGACACTTCGGATGATAGCTATGATGCCGATCCGATCGATCTGGCACCTACCTCTGATAACTGGGTGACCGTGAAAGTACGTACGGATGGCTGGGGAAATGAAGTGTATTGGGAGGTCCGCAACAGCGGTGGAACGGTGGTCATGTCCGGTGGTAACCCGAATGTTGGAACCACCAATATCGGTATAGGTACAGGGGCTCCTGCAGCTCACCCGAATGCATACGGTAACAACACATTGTACGAGATCGTTGTACCAATTGATGCTTCGGATTGCTACACTTACCATATCACCGACTTTTACGGCGATGGGCTCTTGACCGGAGGATACTTCAGGGTTTACGACAACGCCAATACGCAGATCATCGGCGGGTCTGGATCCTACACGGAAGTTATTGACGTTTACAACGGAGTTCAATATGTGGGTATCGATGAGATCGCTGTTGCGAACTCACTCACTTTGTTCCCGAACCCTGTTGCAGATATGGCTACCATTTCCTTCGATCTGAATGAGAATGCGAAAGCTTTTGTTGAAGTGTTGGCGCTTACTGGCCAAGCAGTTTACACACAGAACTTCGGATCACTAGCTTCTGGTGCACACATCAAGACTTTGGACCTTTCTTCATTGAGTAATGGTGCCTACATGGTACGCATCACCTTCAATGATCAAGTGGTGAACACCAAGATCACGGTGGCTCACTAAGGAACTACTTCTTACGTTAAAAGGCCTGGTCGGATTTCGACCGGGCCTTTTTTTGTGGGTGGCGTCCATACACCGGAAAAATGAGCTATTTGTTTGAATTAGTGCTCTTGAACCCTACGATAGGTTTGTGTTTCCCTTTCTTTTCCTCAGTGATCTCCGCCAGCAACCGACGGTTCTCTTCTTCTTCACGCATCCGACGGAGTTGACCAAAGATCGCTTTGATGTCCCGACTGTTATGGGAGACTTTTCCGCGTATTTTTTCCAAGATCAGTAACAGATCCTTGTTATTCGCAAGTAGCTCACGCATCTTTGTAAATACCCGTATCACTTGGATGTTAACTGCAATCGCAGCTGGACTTTTCAATACGCTGGATAGCATCAACACACCGTGCTCATTGAAGCAGAACGGAGCATAGCGCAGACCCATAGTGTCCTTGGAATGGGGCTGTCTCGAAAGGGATGGCCCCTTCTTGTTTTGATGGGGATTGGATGTGGTGCTGATTCAGAGACCTACCAGATCGGGATTATTTGCGGCCTTGCCCGTGTAAAGGACAGGACCGAACCCAAG
>Ga0209170_1000171_pt1 | contig 31885 bp, 19 predicted proteins | sample KloWWTKNB14_bulk_FD_187178 | JGI IMG/M metagenome (GOLD analysis project Ga0209170, IMG submission 187178) | Active sludge microbial communities from Klosterneuburg, Austria, studying microevolution and ecology of nitrifiers - Klosterneuburg... | ecosystem: Engineered > WWTP > Aerobic digester >...
CCTGACTTTCACGCACCGGGTTCGGCCACATCGTCGCCGTTCCAGTGGCTTGTGCCATGCTGGCCTCGGGGCGGGGGTTGCCGTTGTTGATGGTGATCGTACAGGTCTGGCCGCAGAAGCCGCTGTAGGTGGCGCCCACTTTCACGTTCACTTGCACGCTGTAGGTGGAGCCGTTGACCATCGGCGGACGGTTGTTCCACTTCAACTGCAGGATGTAGGTGCTGCGGATGAAGGTCTCATCGTAGCCCTCGCTGGGGATGAAGATGCGGAACTGGTACTCCGTCGCACCCACCACCGGCGTGGCATAGATGAAGCTGTTGTTGGTGTTGAAGGCGCGTTCCTCGCCGCAGGAGTGCCCGTAGGTGGGCGCACTGATCAACTCCGTGCAAGGCAATGACGAGCCCAGGCCCACCTCGCAGCCACCACCGAAGTGTGCGCTTGCCAGCGATCCGGAACCATCGTTGCGCACGCGGACGAAGTACTTCACGCCGGGCGTTAGCGGGCTCGTCTGCATTTGATTGAAGCGCACCCAGTTCGTCGGTACCGCGATGCGGCGGATGAAGCCGGCGTCCGGATCGGAGAACTCGAACTGGTAGCTAGTAGCTCCCGGCGCGTTGTTGCAGTACACCTTGCTGTTCATGGTGAAGTCGAAGATGCCGCAGGACTTGGCCGCCGTGTGTGAGTTCCCAACAGGCAGACAGAAGCTGTGCTCCGCGTAGCCAGCGTAGGCCGGGGTGAGCGAAGGCGAATCAAACCCGTTGGCGAAGTCATCGCCCAGCAGCACCCTGCCGCTGGTGGACTTGAGCTGCCAATTACCGTTGTTGATGCCGTCGCCGTAGCCGTCCATCAGCCTGAAGCCATAGCAGGTGTTCTCCGGCGCGGCTCCCAGACAGACGGTCTCGCTCACCAGCATGTGCTCTTGAGCGGCTGTAGGCCCGCCCGAAGCGATCACTGCGTTGCTCGCGTCTGTGATCTCCCAGGTGGTCTCTGTCGGGTTGTAGTCGGTGTTGATCGCCACCACCACTTGGTTGCCCGTGCAGGTGAAGTAGGTCCATTCCACCGTGGTGGCGCCTTCGTCGGCACCGTCCTGGATGAAATAGACGGTCTGCTCAACACCGGTCCCGTTCATCCACAAGTAGTCGGTGGCTCCGGCCGCACAGTATAGTTCGTTCGCTCCGGGGCAGGAGATTCCATAGGCGATGCGTACCTGTCCGAGGTAAGGACCCACCGGGGTACTTGCGAAATAGATGCCGTAGCCCGGTTCCACAACGTAGGACATGATCAGATCACCGCCGGTATTGCCGGCACTGCAAACGGAGATGTCGTCATTGGTGCCGGTGGTGTTGATCCCCAACGCACCGGTCGTCCCGCTGAGGGCGATCACGCGGGAGCAGTCATCACCGTTGAAGATGGTGAAGGTGGAAGCCGTACCGTTCGGGCCGTAGTTGCCGCTGCCGCAATCATTCCGCACATAGACGTCATACGGCACGTCCATGCTGAGGCCGCTCAAGGAAGTACTTGTTCCGCTCACGGCCATTACTGTGCCGCCATTGGCTGTGGCACCCGTTCCCGGCGTGAACCCCGCAAGCCCGTATTCCACGATCACGTTACCGCTGCACGATGCTGACCAGCTCATGTTGGCATTGGTACCTGTGTTCACTGTGCTCACGGCCACGCCGCTAATGGTGGCGCAGAAGGGACCTGAAGCAGGGGTGTAGGAATAGTATTCAGCTTCAAAGATTGCGCCCGTAGTATTGTGCGTTGCTAAGAGGTAGACCCGTTCCGTGTTGCAGTTGGTGTTCGTCCAGGAGAAGATGGCATCGTCCCAAGGGCCGTACGGAATGACGTTCGGTCCAGCATCAAGATAACCGCCGCCCGAAGCGGATGCCAGACATATGTTTCCGGGACAGCTACCACCATAGGCAATGCTCACTTTGTAGCCGCTGCACCATGGCCCCAGCGTGAGGGTGGCACCCGGCTCCACGTCATGGAAGAGCACAATATCCTTGCCCGTAAGGCTGGCAAAGCAGGCCGAGCTGCTGTAGTTCGGGTTGGCCCCGACAGTTGTACCGAGGGTGGAATACGAATCGCTCATCACCGGCAGGCCCAAGGTCGCAATGTCGATGGCATTGCTACAGAGATCGCCATCCACGATACCGAATGCCGCAGGCGCGGAATTCTCGCTGTAGTCGTTGCCTCCACAATCCTGACGAACATACACTTCGTAGTTGCCATTGGCGAGGCCTGAGATCGTTGCGGGCGAGCTTGCGGAAGTGACCACGGTTCCGCCACTGGCGGTGGCACCGGTCCCGGGTGTGAAGCCGGTGGTGCCGTACTCAATGATGTAAGTACCTGTGCAGGCAGAGCACGTCCAGTCCACATCGACCGTACCCGCTCCCGTAACGGTGGCACCCACGGCCAAGGGCTTGGCGCAGGTGGGGGCGGGCAGGATCCGAAAATTGTCCGCTCCGATGTCGTTCCCATTGGCATAGGGGCCGGCCGTTCCCTTTAAGCGGATCACTGTTTGGGCGGAAGTGGAGCCTATGGTGTATTCCTTGGTGACCCATGCGGTAGCACCGATATTGTTGAGCGGTGCGCCCAATGATGTGAAACTGGTACCTCCATTCTGGGAAACAAGGACTTCGAGGGTGCCGTTCCCGTATGCGTTGATGTATTCGAAACGCAGCAGCTCAGCGCCGGTTCCGGCGGACATGTCGATATGGTAATCAAGGTTGCCTACGACCGACCCGCCTTCGCGGCTATGGAACCGGGCTGTGGGTGCTATCGCACCGTTCTCGAACGTGAAGAAGCCACCGAATGTGTTGGCCCAGCCGGCCGATGCGCCTTGGTCATTGCGGCGCCAAGTACCCGGACCATACGCAGGAGAGTTCGTCCAGTAGTTGTTTGCGCTGGAAGGAACGTCGGTGGTGCTGCACCGGTCCCCCCATGAAGAGAAATCTTCCGTGATCTGTGCGCCGCTGAACACCTGGTAGGAAGATGCCGGAGTGGATACGGTGATTTCCACCGGGGTGCTGGCCACGGTGCTGGAGCCTACGCTGCAGGTCACTTCGCAGCGGAACCACGTGGTGGTGAGCAGCGCGCCGGTGGTATAGGTCGGTGTCGCCGGGCCCACATTGGTCCACGGTGCTAACCCGTCTGGGCTGGATTGCCACTGATAGCTGACACCGCTGCCGGAGGTGGCGTTCTGAATGCTCAGGTTGGAGGTCACGCCAGGGCATCCGGATGTAGTGCTCGCCAAGGTGTTGCCCGGAGCGGGCGGGGGAGTGCAGGGTGATGGCGGGCTGAACGTGTATACGCTTCCATCGCCCGGCCAGACGCCGCCACCCGCAGGGTTGGTCGTGCTAGCAACTGGCCCCGGACGGATGTTGACATAGTTCGTGCTGACAGCACCGCCAATGGCGATCAGGTCGTCGCTAAAGCCGTTTTCCCCCACGCCATATCGGAACTCCATCAGGTTACTGCCTTCATAGAGCCATACCTGATAGGTGCTGTTGGCAGTGGCATCGTTGTAGTTGGTCCCCACGTTCCATTGGATGACGCGGATCTGAGAAGGAGGACTGCCTACAAGGGTTGTTGAAATACTTCCTGTGGCAGTGGTGCCATCGGCACTGTATGGAAGGATGGCGGGCTCATTGCCCGGATTGGGCAGGTTGTAGATCGAATAGGCGCTTACCTGGGTACTCCCTAAACGCATGCACCCATTGGAACTCACGGAGAATTGTGTGTAGTTGATCCCTTCGTAAACGAATGTGAAACCGATGTTGGTGACCGCGGATGCGGCGTCATCTTGGCCAGAGCCGACCAGGACGGTGGACCCGCTCATGGGATCCAGTGAACCGCCCGCACTGTTAGCGAAGGAGTAGAGGGTCACGTTCTGGGCGCTCACCGAGGCCAGCAGGCCCACAGCGGCTAAGGTTGCCAACCCCGTCCGCCAACGTTGGCGCGCAGGGCGGTTGCGGAACGAGTAACGGGTGTTCATGTGAAGTTGGGTTTGGTTGATGAATGTGTTCGTGGTCAACTAAGTGTGGACGCAGCCGTAGCAAAGTATCCGTTTGGAACTTCGGAGGGCCTGCGGACGGGGCGGATAGTTCGCATTGGTGCGGAAGCTGGCGATGGCGACGTGTTGGAAGATGCCGGTCCGATATGGGGCTTCAAAATGCACACTTCGGGCTCACCTGCGCCCATTGCTGAGAATGGTTAAAGATCCCGTGAGGCGCTGGGCGGTCCGGCCATCGATCACCTCGTAGAAGTACGTTCCGTCCGGAAGCCCGGCCCCCCGCCAGTTGTTGGCGTAGTTGGCCGAGCTGAACACCATATTGCCCCAGCGGTTGAACACCTTCACCGAACTGCCGCTCCGGTAGAGCCCATTGATCACCCACGCATCGTTGAGGCCATCCGCGTTCGGGGTGATCACGTTGGGGATCACGATGTCACAACCGGAGTTCACGTGGACCTCCAGACTTGCGGATTCCGGGCACTGGTCCGTGGCCGTAACGGTGTACGTGGCATTTTCGAGACCGGGAACATGAATAGGGCTGCCCAGGCCTGCATTTCCCCAGTCCAGTGAGACCTCGCCAAGTCCGCCAAATACGGATGCGCTCATTGGAACACTGTCCGTTCCGCATTGCAGATAAAGATCCTCGGCGGTGATCTCCATGGGTGTGTAGTCCATGATGATCAAGGACACGGAGTCGGTCAGCGTCGATCCACAAGTCGAGGTCCATGTCGCGTTGATCGTCAGCAGCTCATCGCCTTCAGTAGCCTGGTCCCTGATCGCAGTGATCGGGAAGGTGACGTTGGTGGAGCCGTCCGGAATGATCACTTGAGCAACGCTACCGGCAAGGTCGTCCGCCGTGATGCCGGTGCCGCTGTATGTCAACTGGATGTCTGCATCACCTTCTGTCGAGGGCCGCTCCACCGTGACAATGGCCTCACCGCAGCCTTCCGTCAAAGTCCCGTCGTTCAGGGGGGTGGCCACCGAGACGGAAAGGGAGCCGGAGGATGAGAAGCTGCCCCCTTCGATGAAGACGGCCGAGTCCAGGCTGCTGTCACCGGCATGCGCGATGGCGATCTTGATGTGGTAGACCTGCCCGCATTGCACGGCTGCGCGGGCCCGGATCGGAACGGTGAAGCCGTCGAGCTCTACCGTGGTGGTGGGGTTGAAGGGATTCGGTTCAGGGTTATTGACGTAGTAGATGCTGTTGGACTGCCAGTCGGGGTCGGATGCGGCACAGACGTATGCCCCACCCCCTAGCACACCGGGTGTGCCACTGTTCACCGTATTTATGGCGACGGGAACCTGCGTGCCGGGCAACACGCCGAGGTTGACGGCATTGTTGGTGAACGGCCCATTGATCCCCGGGCCGCTGAGGAAGAAGCCGAACACATCATTGAACTGCGAACAGACATACTCCGGGTATTCCTCCGAGCCGAAGACGAAGCGGAAACTGATCGAATCACCGGTGGGGATGAAATCGAATTCCAATACGGCCACGCAATGTTGCATGGTTTCGATGAAGGCCAGGTCAGGGTCGGGTGTGTTCACGGGGAAAGCCGGAGGCACTGTCAGGCTGGTGTTCATGTTGGGGCCGACCACCTCCGGCACTTGGCCGGTGGCCAGGACCACGCCGTTGGCCAAGCCCAAGTTCGAGGTGCCGGCGAATGAACCGATCTGATCATGGATGGTATTGGCCGGTTGCCCGTTGAATGTCACATTGCTCACCGTGACACCCTGCCCGACAAGGATGGAATTCACCAGTTCGTTAGGCGTGAGGTTGTTCTGGACCGCCAGTTGGGCACGTGTGGCACCGATGAAAAGCAAACAGCCGGAGAGCAACGATACGGTTTGGAGCTGGGAGCGGTTCATGATTTCGGTCACGGGGATCGATTGCGTTCCCAATGATCGCGATTCCGATCGTTGCGGACCCTCTGGATGGGATGGGCCGTTCAACAAGTTGCCGGTCCGTGACCTCAGCGCAATACGGTGACCTTGCCCGTAAAGGCCCTACTGATCCCATCCACCGAACTGCGGACGTGCAGCTTCCAGGTGTACACGTCGGTCTTGGGTTCGGCTCCTTTCACCGTGCCATCCCAACCGGCCTCCATTTCTGCGGTATGGAAGATCTCGGTGCCCCAGCGGTCGAAGACGCTGAAGTCGTAATCGCGCCTGTCGGTGTCCTTGATCACGGGAAGGAAGAGGTCGTTGGTCCGATCGCTGTTCGGGGTGAAGGCGTTGGGGACGTAGACACTGAACACGCCATCGATCTCCACCGTACGTTCAATAGTGTCGGTGCATCCGAAGAGGTTGGTCACGATCAGTTCCACGGGATAGGTCCCGGCTTCCTCCCTCGGGAAAGTGACGATGACCTCCTCGTCACTGGACTGGGAAGGCATCCCTTGTGTGAATGACCAGGCCAAGCCGATCGCGTCATCGCTTGACTGGTCTTGGAATTCAATTTCCGTATGATAGAGATCGGTAGGCTGCGGCCCGAATGAGAAATTCGCGACGGGGGAGGGATCCACATGCACCAAGTGATACAGGGTGGTATCGCCTTCGCAGCCTGCGGGCGAAGTGACGTTGAGGGAAACGGTATAGGTCCCGGGTTCCAGGTACGCATGCGCCGCCCCGCATAAGGACGATGAACCACCATCACCGAATTGCCAGAAGCAACCACCGATCATCCCTGGATCGGTGGTGTTGGTGAACTGCACGTCCAAGGGGGCGCATCCGCTGTCCGGCTCAACGAAAAAGGTCACGACCGGCAAGCCGTATGCTGTGACCGCATTAGTCGCCGTGTAGGTGGCGCTGCACCCGAGCGTGTTGGTCATGGTGAGCGATACGGAATAGATGCCAGGAACATCGTAGAGCCCATCCGCATTAGTGGTGGTATCAGTCTGGCCGTTGCCGAGGTCCCAGAAAGCGGATTGATGGTCCGCGTCCGGTGTTTGGTTGTCAAAGCGGACACTGAGGGGCACGCAGCCGTTGTCCGGGGAGTAAGAGAAGGCCGGTTCCGGGGTGGATAGGATCTGGATGAGGTGGGACATGGTGACATCATCGGTGCATCCGAAGCTGTTGGATACGACAAGCATCACATTGTAAGTACCGGGCGTTGAATAGGCATGGCTGGCCGGGCTGGGATCACTTGATATCGCCCCATCGCCGAAAGACCAAGTGCACGTATAGCTGCCCGCTGGTTGACTGGTATCGGTAAACACCACGGGCAGGCCTACGCAGCCGATTGTAGTGTCCGGAGTGAAGGAGGCGATCGGGGTCGGGTGTACGGTTATGAGGCCTTGGAATAGGCTATCGGTAGTGCATCCTTGGGCAGAGGTCACTGTAAGGCGGACATCGTACGTTCCGGGAAGCGTATAGGTATGGGGCACCGAATTCGCCGCTGACGTGGTGCCATCGCCAAGATCCCACAGAACGGATCCGTTCAATGCCGGGTCGGTGAGGTTGTTCAGCACCACATTGAGCGGGGCGCAACCTGAGGTCGGTGTGGAACTGGCCAATGGTTCTGGAAATTCCACCAATACTTCTTTTTGGACCAATGCACAGGAGCCATCGGCACGGGTCACTCGGATGGCATACGTGCCACCACCCAGCCCCAAAGCGGACGCATCGAGTATTGGACCCGTTTGTCCGACAATGGCCACGCCATCCAAGTACCATTGGTAAGAGTTCTGCGGTGCTTGGTACGGTGCCGCAGTAAGCACCAGGTCATTGGTACACGGATATCCCGCACTTGTAATTGCCACCTCGGCGTTCACCAAACTCATGTCGTCGATGAAGAAATAAGGCTCGCTGGAACCCCACATGTTGTAATCCTGTGGAATGGGACAAGCCGGTCCGAACATGATGGATCCCACATTGAAGGGTGCCTCAAAGGTGATGGACAAGTTCTGCCATGCATTGGAAGGGATGTAGGTCACCGTGGCAAGCTGGGTGTATCCGAGCACCGTGGGACAATACTGGGCCGGCATCGGGTTACCCCACACGGGGTCGTACATGGTATAGGGAAGAGGCGGGCAGGTGTCTAAACCGTATATAGCCATTTGGAGAGGACCGAAATTGATCGGCAAGGTGCCGTTCATGCCGAACTGCATGCGCACCGCTGCCAAGTTGAACCCCAGCTCATAGGTCTGCCCGGCAACCATCGGTGTGGCAAGGCATTGGGTCAGGAATTCATAGGATTCGCCGCCCGGCCAGGTATGCACCACTATACCGGCCACGGCGTTGCCATCCGGTACGGGTTGCGGGATCATAGGGGGAAAGAAGCCGCACGGATTGAAATAGTCGGCAGTGGCGGAGATCTGGTAATCCTCCCAACCCGTCGCACAATTTAGGTAGTTACCTTGGTTCGTACCGGGGTTGCCCGGGCAGCAGGAATGATCCTCGAACGACCCGTTCGTGATCAGATTGACCGAGGGAGGCAGCAGCGTACATGGACAGCCCGTGGTGTCGTTCAGGTCCACCAAGCCATTGCCGTCATCGTCTATGCCGTTGTCACAGATCTCCTGTGCGGTCAGCAGCAGCCCGGAGCACACCGCCAGCAACGTGAGGACGATGCGGGTTCGGAGCACTCCGGGCCATTTGCTGCTATGTCCGGCACAAGAGGTCATGGATCAATGGGCCACCATCACACGCAAGGGGTAAGTGTTTCCGTTGGTAAGGACCACGTGCGCCACATAGGCTCCGTCAGGAAGGTCTTGTACCGGCACGTTCACCTGTGCATGGTCCTGGGCCTGCAGGATGCGCACGATGCGGCCTTGACTGTCCGCCAAGCGGATCATCTGCATTGGCCTGGGAGCCTTTATCGTGAAAGCATCGTTTGCGGGAGAGGGGAAGATCACCGGGGTGTTCCCACCTGCATTCAGGTCTTCGATCCCTACGGAGATGGACACGGTGTGGCAACTATTGGCCGTGGTGGACTCCGATCCGCAGGATCCCGTTATCGTCAGGCAAACGGTATACTGGCCGTTGGCGGCATAAGTGTGGCTTGGGGATTCCTCCGTACTCGTGGACCCATCACCGAAAGACCAACTATAGCTGGCCGCATTGGTGCTGGTATTGGTAAAGTTCCAGACATAATCGTTGCCGTTACTGTCCATGTTGAACGCTGCGATCACTTGGCAGCACGGATCATAGCTGCCAACGGCCATGGCCTCCTGGCCCACGATCCAGGGATACATATTGAAACCCGAGCCGCTCAGGCTGGTGAAGGGAGCCACCGTGGCGGTCTGGTTGGTCCACTGGAGGTCCAGGTTGATATTGTGGCAAGCGGCATGGCCTTGGGCATCGGTGCGGATCAGGATGCCCTGCCAATCAATCGGGCCAGAGCCATAGCTGTCGGTGAACCCAAGGATGGAATAGCCGCCACCGGCCATGGGAATGATGGACAGCGGGTTGTCCGAGCCGGCCGCTCCATAGAGATTGGACCATAAGAGAGTGCCATCCGCACTGAATTGCCCCCAAAGCATTTCATAGCCGCCTAGACCTCCGGTAATGTACTGCGGGTCAGCCACCCAGGTCACGCCACCGTTCGGTGCCGGGGCGATATCCACTACCTCGATCCCCTGCTCGAGCACTCGGGTCCAGATATGTTGTCCGGTGGAGGAGATCTTGGTCAGGAAGGCGTTCACGTTCCCTGGGAAATAGCCCAGCGAGCGACCACCGACATAGAGGTCCCCGTTACTGGATTCCATTACGCAATAGGCCTCGTCCACCCCGTTGCCGCTGCTGATGCTGCGCGCCCACATCTCATTGCCCAACGCATCGGTGCGCACCAAGTAGCCGGAGGGTGAATAGCCCGTGCTCAAGCTGTCCCCATAACCCACCATGGCAAAGCCTCCATCGGCCAGTTCCGTGGCCTTGTAGGCCCAATCCCAACCGGGGCTCCCATAATAGCGCGACCATTGCACCTCCCCCAACGTGTTGAGCTTGGTGAGCTGCATGTCGTACAAGTTGCCGCCTGCATCCGTGCGTCCTCCGGCAATGAAGCCGTCACTGGTAGCGGTGAGCGTGTGGAGTGCATTGGACCCACCACCGACATCCATGCGCTTGGCACTGAGCAGTGTGCCATCCAGGTCGATGTGCATGATGATCCCATCGCGGCTATTGGTGCCTGTACCCAGGGCATAGCCCACTACCACAATGCCATCCGGACCTGCGGCGATGCAGTTGCCATAGAGTCCCTCATCCACGAAGTAGGGGTATTTGAACGTCCATTCGTGCTCTCCTGTGGGCGAGATGCGCGTCACCTGTATGTCGCCTTCGTTCTCATTGGCCAGTACAAAGTGCCCCTCGCTGTCCACGGCCACGCCATGGAGGCCAAGGGCACCGGGTATGGTGAATACCCGTTCCATGGGGTCCTGCGCGAAGGCGAGTGAACCTATACAAAGGAATAACGGGAGTAGTGTCTTGCGCATGTGATTCGTTCTTGTTTCATGCAAAGGAAAGGAAGCGGGACCAAAGGCGGATATTCGCTCGTCCCAGCCCGAACGGACCGCCCCATCCTCACTTATTTCCGGGCGCGCTCCGTGAGCAGTTTGGCCACATGCTCCTTATAGCTGCGTCCGCTCAAGAGATGCTTTCCGTTGCTCATGGTGAAGGTGAACTCATTGTTGCCGCTGTAACGGGTGCTCAGCACATGGGCCATGTTCACCATGAAGCTCCGGTGGATCCGTACGAAATCAACGGGGTCCAATTCCGTTTCCACCATGTTCATGGTCATGCGCAGCAGGTAATGCCGGGCTTCGGTCTGAAGTACCAGATAGTTGCCCTCGGCCCGGATCCAGAGCAGGTCCTTCACCGGTATCCGGTACTCCCTGCCCTTTTCCCTGATCACATACTCCTGCGTGAACTCCTTCCGGGTGTTCAGATGGTCCTGCACTAGGTCCAGCATACGGTCCGTAAGGCGTTTGTTCTCCCGCATTTCCATGAAGTCCTTGGCGCGGGCCAAGGAGATATGGAAGCGGTCATCATCGTAGGGTTTCAGCAGATAATCCACGGCGCTCACGTTGAAGGCCTTCAGCGCATACCGGTCGTGCGCGGTGACGAAGATCACGAAAGGGGAGATGCCCGGGGCGAATTTCGCGATGACATCGAAGCCGGTCAATTGTGGCATCTGTATGTCCAGGAAAATGAGGTCCACGGGTTCTTTGCGGAGCACTTCCAAGGCCTCGATGCCGTTACGGCACTCAGCCACTATGCGGATGTCCGGATCGGTGCCTAGCAACCGCACCACACGGGACCGGGCGGCGGGCTCATCATCCACTACGATAGTACGGATGTTCTTCATGGGATCGTGCTTTCACGGGTCTCGTAAGGCATTGTAATGGAGACCTGGAAACCATGACCATCCTCCGACCGGACCTGAAATTTCCCCTTCGGCCCATGCAGCAGCGTGATCCGCTCCTTCACATTGCGAAGACCGATACCGCCGTTGGAAAGGACTTTGGAAACGTCCGGGCAGCCCTTCCCGTTATCGCTTACCTCCAAGTGGATGAGATCATGGTCACGCCGCGCGGCGATGGTGATGCAAACCTCGTCGCTCGTGGCGTCCAAACCATGCTTGATCGAGTTTTCCACTAAAGGCTGGAGCAGCATTCCGGGCACCATGGCGTTCTGGCATTCGGAAGGGATGTCATAGCGCACCTGAAGCCGGTCCTTGAAGCGGATCGTTTCGATGTCGAGGTAATTCCCGACATAGTCCACCTCGTGGATCAAGGGGACTGTCTCGTGCCGCTCTTCATCCAGCGTGGTGCGGAGCAATTGGCCCAAGCGTGAAAGAACCGTGCGGGCACTCTTGTTGTCCACGTCCATCAGGGCGCTGACGGTGTTCAGTGTGTTGAATAGGAAGTGGGGTTGAAGTTGCTTCTTGAGGGAAAGCAACTGGGTGGTCTGGAGCTCGTTCTGAAGTTGGAGGACCCGAGTACGCTCGGCCCGGACCTGCCGACGTGACTCTGTGTACATCAATAGGACCAGCAATAGCCAGTACTCCATTAAGCGTTGTACAATGCCTCCGGGCAGACTGAGCAGCACCCCATTGAGCATTTCCGGCCGCCAGGGCATCCGGCCGCTTTCATGCAGCACGAGTATGTACATGATGTTCGTGAAGGTCTCGTGGAATGAACAGAGCACCAGGCCAAGGCCGAAATGGAACAGGATGGGCCTCCACAGCGGGCGCGCATTCAAAGGCCAGCGCTTGGCCCAGCGGTTCACCAAAGGCAGCACCAACGCCCATGTGAAGAAATTGAGGAACGGGATCGGGGCCTGGATCCACCAGTCAAACCGGAAGATGTGCGTGCCCAGCTCCGTACGGCCGATGAAGGATGTGAACACGAAAAGAACGGAAAGCAAGCCCGCCGCGAGGAACACGGTGCGCATCGGGATGGGTGAACTTCCGATGTACGAGCGAACACTGGACCATATCCTCATCTTGAGGCTGGTCTTGCTCCGGTAGGCCCCCTCATTTTCAAGGAATGGGGAATACCCGTGGTGGGACGGTGATCCATACCGCCAATCTAATGAACTCCCGGCACTCCCGTGGTCAGAGCCCGTTTCAGGGGTTGTGTTACCCATGTTCGGCTTTCAAATGTTCGGGCACGTTCGGTCAGGTGCGGATTAAAGCCAAAGTATCCCCCGTTGGGCTTTTCCCATGGGATGGATTGGACGAGCCGTGGATAAAGTGATGGATCCCGGACGATCGTTCCTTTCAGCAACCCTGGGCGGTGTTGGTGCAGGGTGGCCCGGTGACCACATAAAAAGTGAACGGCCCCTCCGCATGGAAGAGCCGTTCACAAGAATATCGGGAAAGGTCAACCGATCGTCACGGTGAAGGTATATCCGCTCACCGAAACGGTGAATGTCCCGTCACAGGTGCCGTTGCCATAGTCGATGGTGCGCGTGGGCAGGTCCTGCGGGGTGAGCGTCAGGGTGCCTTGCGTGATGTAGGGGCATCCCCAGTTGACATGCAGCGCATTGGTGATCGCCATCGTGTAGGGCAGGCCGTTGCGGTTCACGCCATTGCCGGTGCCGGTGATCGTGTAGGCATCGTCCGTCCATGTCATCGGGGTATCGCTGCCGCCGGTCCATGTGCGTACCCGTTGGGAATGATGTGTCGCGGTCCAGCTGCCGTCGGGTGCCGTGATCGTACCGTCCACCGTCACATTGAAGTACGGTTGGTGGGCGGTGTTCTCGCCCATGTTCGTCACGGTCTTGCTGCCTTCCACATGGTGGTCGTTCACGTAGTAGTTCTGCGGGGTGATGGTGATCACGGTGCCCGGGTCGCCATATGCTCCAGTGAAGGTAACGAACAGGACCCCGCGCCGCATGCGCCCGTTCAATGCCGTGCAATTCGTACTGCCGAAATCAACGGTCATGGTATGCGGCATGGCGCCCAGGTCGATCGTCACGGTGGGCGCACAGGGATCATCCGTATCGCGAAGCCCTTCGTCGGTAGCCGCCCCGTCCACCTGCTGCATCATGTCGTTGAAGTAATCGTCCGCCGTGGCGTTGTCCTGCGCCGTGGTATAGTCAAAGGACAATTGTGCGGGCTCCTCCTTCTCCTTCCTGCACCCGGCCAGCGCCAAGAGCACGATCGCTGTCCATGCAACATGTTTCAGGTCTTTCATCGGGATCCTCGGTTTTATACGGTTTTGACTTACTAACGCTTCAATGGTTTGATCCGTCTGTGGGATCACTTTTGAAGCACCGCGAACGTGAAGGCGTACTTGTGCCGCTCGTCCGCCTTGTGCTTCTCGCTCCATACCTCCTTCCAGCCCTTGCCGATCTTGGGGAAGACGACATCGCCTTCCGGCTTGGCGTGGACCGTGGTGAGGTAAAGCCGGTCCACGAGGCCTTTTTTGAAGGCGTCGGCATAAAGCTGGCCCCCACCGATCAGGAAGACCTCCTTCACTTCGGCTTTCCGGGCGATCTTCAGGGCATCTTCCAAGGAATGGCAGACGATGGCTCCGGGTGCCTCGTAGTCCTCCCCGCGCGTCACCACGATGTTCACGCGGTCACGCAAGGGGCGGAAGCGCACGGGGATGCTCTCATAGTTCTTGCGCCCGCTGATCACATGATGGTTCAGGGTGGTGCGCTGGAAGAACTTCATATCGTCCGGCAGGTCCCAGGGCAGCCCGCCCTTGTTGCCGATCATGCCGTTCTCGGCCACGGCGGCTATGACGCTGATGATCATACGGAGACGGTGGCTTTGATGTGTGGATGGGGATCGTAGTCCGAGAGCGTGAAGTGCTCGAAACGGAATCCGAAGATGTCCTTCACGGAAGGGTCGATGTGCAGTGCGGGTAATGAGCGTGGCTCACGCGTGAGCTGCAGTTCCGCCTGTTCCAGGTGGTTCAGGTAGAGATGGACGTCGCCAAAGCTGTGGACGAACTCCCCAGGTTCCAGCCCGCATACCTGAGCCACCATCAACGTGAGCAGCGCGTAGCTGGCGATGTTGAAGGGCACGCCTAAGAAGGTGTCCGCACTGCGCTGGTACAGCTGACAGGAAAGTTTTCCGTCCGCCACGAAGAACTGGAACAGGCAGTGGCAGGGCGGCAGCGCCATGCGGTCCACGTCGGCGGGGTTCCACGCGGTCACGATCAAGCGGCGGCTGTTGGGGTTATTCTTGATCATCTCCACCACGTTGGCGATCTGGTCGATCTGGCCACCGCTCGGCGTGGGCCAGTGGCGCCATTGGTAGCCGTAGACCGGGCCGAGGTTTCCATCGGCATCGGCCCATTCGTCCCAGATCTTCACGCCGTTCTCCTGTAGGTACTTGATGTTGGTGTCGCCTTGCAGGAACCAGAGCAGTTCGTGAATGATGCTCTTCAGGTGCAGCTTCTTGGTGGTGAGCATCGGGAATCCGTCGGCCAGATCGAAGCGCATCTGGTAGCCGAAGCAGCTCAACGTGCCGGTGCCGGTGCGATCGCCTTTGCGCGCACCGTTCTTCAGGATGTGGCGGAGCAGGTCGTGGTATTGTTCCATTGAATGTGCGAAATTACCTACCACAAGGGCAATGAGTTTTTAACTGCGGACCGTGCTCCGCCGAAGCGGCTACGCCCAGGCGAGGAACGCGGAGAGCGCAGAGAGGGATAACCGCAACGAGCGCAACGAAATACCGGGAAATTTGCGGAACGCGTTGCATCTCTCTGTGTCCTCTGTGACTCTGTGGTGGAACATTCAAGGCTCAAGGCTCACGACTCTTCCCCAGAAAACCTCCTCTTCAACCCGGGCACCGAGGCGATCAACCGGTCCTTCATCCGCTGGTAGAAGGGCTTGTCATCGATGGCATGCGCGATGATGGATGCGATCATGGCCGCGTACATCAGTTGGAGGATGGCACTGTGGCGGTCGGTCATTTCCAGGATGATGATGGCGCTGGTGAAGGGCGAGCGCGTGATGCCGGTGAGGAAGGCGCACATACCGCCGAGCACGAGGATGTTCAGCTGGCCGCGGTCCACGCCGAACCAATGGCCAAAGAGGCCGCCGATGGCCGCGCCCGATGAAAGTGCCGGGCCGAAGAGCATACCTGCGGCGCCGCTGCCCGTAGAGACAATGGAGCCGAGCAGGCGGCCCGCCACATCCTTGATGGACGGCTCCGGCGCGGCACTGAAGAGGTATTGGTCCAATAGTGCCTCACCGCTTCCCAGCGACATGGGGCCGAAGGCTCGGACCACGCAGGCGAAGGTCAGCGCGCAGAGCAGCACGAAGACGCCTTGGGCCACGGTGCCACGGATCGCGCGGCGGATCTTGTCCAGCAGCAGCACGCCTTTTCCGCTGAGAACGCCCATGGCCCCGGCCACCGCACTGATGACAAGCAGGGTGTACATGAACGACGGCCCCACCCGTTCCAGCTTCGGATAGCCCAGCAGCAAATAGGGCCCTAGGAGCCATTGTGCGGTCATGCCGCTGATGATCACGGAGCTGAGCACGGCCGTGCGGAATTTGCCGATGTGTGAGCGCGTGAGTTCCTCCATGGCGAAGACGATGCCGCCCAGAGGGGTGTTGAAGGCCGCGCTGAGCCCGGCCGCACCGCCGGTGACCATCATGATGCGCCGGCTCACTTTGGGCCAGAAGGGGGGGAGCAGCTTATGCACTACGCGGTACACGCTGCCAGCGATCTGGAGAATGGGGCCTTCGCGTCCGATCGCGCCACCGCCACCCACCATGGCGAGCGTAGTGGCCATGCGCACGAAGATGATCCGGACGTTGAGGAAACGCCAGCTACCATCGCCCGCCTCCTCATCATCCGCCACCTCCGCCGCCGCGATCAATTGCGGCACGCCACTACCGCCGGCCATGGGAGAGAAGCGGAGTACCAGCCACCAGCTCACCAAGAACGCCACCGGCGCGGTGAAGAAGATCCAGTTCGGATGCGCGGTGATCAGCGCCACGTTCCGTTCTTCCACCCACATGAACAACTTGGTGAAACCCACGGCCACGAGCGCGGTGGTGACCGCCGCAACCTGATAGGGCAGGGCCAGCATCCACAGCTCATTCAGGTGGCTGCCCAAGGAAGATCTGCGCATTCGGGCCGGCCAAGCACGCAGCCCGGCGCGGATGCGCGTGCCCCAGCTTTCCCCGGCCGATCTGTGCGTGCCCTTTTTCACGGGGCAAGGTTAGTGCTGTGCCAAGGGCGATGGCGGGCAATGCCGCGGTGTTCATCAACAACGCATTGCGGATCGCGGGCTGCGACAACGTCGCAACAGATCCTATCGATCCTGTCAAAAGGACTATAAGCTCAGGGTCCGCTTCGCGAGACCCTGAGAGGGATCTGCGCGGATCCGCTCTTTCAGCGTCATCTGCGTTCCATCCAACGATCACATCAAGATCCCTGCGATCGTGGCGCTCATGTAGCTGGCCAACGTTCCGCAGAGCAGCGCCTTCAAGCCCAAGCGGGCGAGGTCGCCGCGCCGCTCGGGCGCCAGCTCGCCGATGCCGCCGATCTGCATGCCCACGCTGCTGAAGTTCGCGAAGCCGCAGATGGCGACCGAGACGATCAACAGGCCCTTCTCCGAGACGATGGGCACACCGCGCGTGGTGAGGTTCTGGAAAGCGACGAACTCGTTGATGGTGAGTTTCTGCCCCAGCAGTGTGGCCACGTTGGCGACATCGGCGGAAGGCACGCCCATCGCCCAGGCCATGGGGTAGAAGATCTTGCCGAAGATCCAGTCGAGGGAAAGATCGAGGTTCGGGCTGAAAAGATGGCCAATATGCACCAGGCCATAGTCGATCAAGGCGATGAGGGCGATGAAGCCGATGAGCATGGCGATCACGTTCATGGCGATGCGGAAACCGTCGCCGGCACCATGGCTGATGGCGTCCACGATGTTGATGTAGGGGCTTTTTACTTCCAGTTTCACATTGCCCATGGTCTGGCTTTCCTCGGTCTCGGGCCACACGATCTTGCTGATCACCAGCGCGCCCGGTGCGGCCATGAGGCTGGCCGCGATCAGCTTCGGCGCGAGGTCCATGCCGGCCTGTGCGCCCATGGCCACGTAAACCACGAGAATGCTTCCAGCGATGCACGCGAGGCTGCCGGTCATGCTGGCCAGCAGCTCGCTTTTGGTCATTCCCGCGAGGTAAGGACGGATCATCACTTGGGCTTCCACCTGGCCCACGAAGGCGCTGGCCACGTTGCTCAACGCTTCGGCGCCGCTCACGCGCATCACCCAGTTCATGGCCTTGGCGATCACGGACACCACCTTCTGCATGAGGCCCACGTGATAGAGCACGGCCACGATGATGCAGACCAGGATAATGGTGGCGGTGATGTTGAAGGCGAACACGAAGCCGCCGTGGGTGTAGTTGGCGATGGTGCCGTCGAACTGTTGCACGGCGATGCCGCCATACACGAAAGAGGCACCTTGGCGGGCGAACTCCTCGATCTTCTGCATGCCGTGGCCCATGCCTTGGAAGAAGCGCGTGACCGGCGGGATCTTCAACACCAGCACGGCGATGAGCAGCTGCAGGCTGAGCCCGCTGATCACCGTCCGGTAGTTGATCCGCTTGCGGTTGTTACTGGCAAGAAAGGCGATGCCCAAGATGAGCGCTACGCCGAAAAGACCTTGGAATCGTTCCATGGTGGGTGGGAAAGGCGGTCAATGTAGGAGGAACGGAGCAAAAAACGAGAAAATCGGATGATCTCTGGCCTCCGGGATACCCATGGTCCTACACCGTCGCGCCCCGGCACCTACCGGGGCCGGGTCAGGCCCGGAATGACATTTGTTCTTGGGGTTGGTGCTCAAAAGCCCCGCTCAGCGCGGCTTTTTGAGCACCAACCCTCCCGTGGTTGTCACCCCGGCCCCCGAGCCGGGGGCGCGAAAGGGCTGCCAGCGATCGTCCAATGACCAGTTCCAACACGGTCTCACACAGTGGTTCGGCCCATATCGGAGCTTGATGAGGAGGTACTCGCTTCACTTGGCCCCCGTTTCCGGCGCAGCGTTCCGTTCCGATGGATGTACCAGCGGGGTGATCACATTCCTGCGCACCCAGCGCGGTAGCAATATGGCGCCGATGAGGATGTACGGGTAATAGCTCAGCAACCGCCACAGCAGCGCGATCGCCGGGGCAAGGCCCGGTGCCACGTACATGCCGAGGAAATCATTGAAGATGAACTCGGCCAGTCCGCTACCGCCGGGTGTGGGGCTCAGCAGCACGATGATCCCCATCACCACCTGCTTGGCATACACCACCAGGTCGCTGAAGTGGCTGCCGTCCGGGAAGGCGTGGAGGATGCAGTTCACGATGCTGTAACGCGCGGACCAACTGATGAAGGTGGTGAGCAGCGCGGGCCACCAATAGCTCCAATCGCGGTGCTTCAGCCCTTTGGCGGCAACGATAAGCTGGTCGCCAGTGGTCACCGCCGAGCGTCGCCAGCGCCGCAGGACGGGGGCGGAGAAGATGCCCACTAAGGCGCGCTTCACGAAGACCGGGTTCACGAAGAGGGCATAGGCCACGAACAGCTTGTAGGCCAGGATGATGAAGTACACGGTCCAGAAGGCAAAGAATAAGCTACTGCCGAGGAAGGTGCCGGTGAACTCGGTGCCTTGGAACAGTTCGGACCTGCCCACGAGGAAGTAGACCAAAGGGGCCATCACGGCTAAGAAGATGCCGTCCAGGAAGGAGGTGAAGGTGATGACGGTGATGCTGGAACCGGTGTCGATGCCCTCGCGGGTGAGGAACCAGATGGCGAAAAAGAAGCCACCACCGATCATTCCGGGGGCCAAGGCGCTGGCGAACTCCCAGAGCATGATCACCACGAATGCCCGGAACCAGTCCAGTTTGCGGTCCGTGAGGTGGCGGATCCGGAGCATGTACATCCAGTCGCGCACCACGAGGCTCAGCAGCGCCATCCCCATCCAGAATGTGGTGTTCCAGGTCCAGCGCACTTGTTGCAGGGCGCCGAGGTCGGCCGTGCGCCAGATCAGAATAGCGGTGATGCCCAAGCCGATCACCACAGGCATCAGCATCTTGGCGAGGCTGAAGCGGCGCAGGATATCCTCGTGTGCCGGAGTGGTTTGGGGAGTGGCCATTGCGCTTGCGGCGTCGGCCTACCGGCGGCGGGAGGACCCGCCGGCGCAGACCCGTCGGTCAATTGGTACCTTCTCTGCGTTTGAGCTCGTCCCGCAATTTGCTGGCGCCCTCGTAATCCTCGGCGTCTATCGCCTCTTGAAGCATTTGCCGCAGGTCCTCGGGGCTTGCCGTCCGGATGTTCTTGGTCTCCTGTGCAGCTTCGGCGGCTGCGGCCGGTTCGCTCTCCTCCTCACCTTCATCCATCTTCAGCCCTGCGGCCGAAAGGATGAACTCATAGGTGTGGATCGGGCACTGGAACCGCAGGGCCAAGGCGATGGCATCGCTGCTGCGGGCATCGATCTCCACGGTCTTCCCGTTCTGGTCCAGCACGAGCTTGGCGTGGAAGATGCCCTCCACCAGGTCGTTGATCACCACTTCGGTGACGGTGATGTTCAACTGGTCGCAGAAGCTTTTGAAGAGATCGTGGGTGAGCGGGCGCGCGGGGCGGATGTTCTCCACTTGGATCGCGATGGCTTGTGCCTCCACGCCACCGATGATGATGGGCAACCGCCGGTCGCCGTGCAGTTCCGAGAGGATCAGCGCATAGGCCCCCGCGTGGGTGTGGCTGTACGTGATGCGTAGAAACTTCAGCTCGACCTTTTCCATGGATCCGTTGCGGGGCGGTGAAGTTAGGGGAAGAGGGGCTTCGGGATCCAGTTGTCGGTTGTCAGTTGTCCGTTGTCAGGGCTCTTGGCCAGTTCATCCGGAGCATTGAGTTCATCACTTCCTGCCGCTGTGCGCCGCAAGCGCGCGAATGGACAAGCCACGTCGTAGGGAAGTCGGGTCCGGCCTGACAACGGGCAACTACCGCTCAGCGTTCAGCTTCTTGGCGGCCTCGATCAGCTTGGGCAGTACCTCAAAGGCGTCACCCACGATACCATAGTCCGCGGCTTTGAAGAAGGGTGCCTCGGGATCGGTGTTGATCACGGCGATCACCTTGCTGCCGTTCACGCCGGCCAAGTGCTGGATGGCCCCGCTGATGCCGATGGCGATGTAGAGGTTGGGGCGGATGGCCAGGCCGGTCTGGCCAACATGCTCGTGGTGCGGGCGCCAATCCATGTCCGCCACGGGACGGCTACAGGCGGTGGCGGCGTGCAGTTCCTTGGCCAGTTCCTCCACCATGCCCCAGTTCTCCGGGCCTTTCATGCCGCGCCCGGCGCTCACCACCACTTCCGCTTCGGGAAGGGGGATGCCCTCGCCGGCCTTGCGGGTCTCCTTCACCGTGACCTTGGCCGCGCCGAGGTCGCCGCTGTATTCCTCCACGACGGCACTGCCTGAAGCGGCTTCCACCGGGATGCTGTTCGGCAGCACGCTCACCACTTTCACCGGCGTCTTCAGCTCCACCCAGGCCTGGGCCTTGCCGCTGAATACGTTGCGCTTGATCAAGCCTTGCTCGTTCGGCAGAGTGATGGCACCGGCCACTTCTCCCGCGTTCAACTTGGCACCAACGCGCGGTGCCACGGCCTTGCCGGTGTCGTCATGGCTGAAGATGATCCACTTCGCGCCCTCCTTGCCGGCCACATCGGCCACTAGGCGCGTGAGCTGCTGGCTGTCCGCATCCCCGATGGAGCGGGCCACCACCACCTTGTTCGCGTCCAGCGCGGCCAACCGGTCCGCCGGAGCGTCGCCGAAGGTCACCAAGGTGAGGGAGGTGCCTTCTTTCGCGGCGATCTTGCGGCCATAGGTCAAGGTCTCCAGGGCGTTCTTCGCCACTTTTTCACCACGGGTGTCTGCAAATACGATCACGCTCATTTTGTTTCCTTTTAGTGTGTCGCCCCGATGGGTCGACGCTACAAGTGCTTTTAATTGATTTCTCCGCGTCTCGGCGCCTCTGCGGCCTTCTTTCTTAGATCACCTTCGCCTCGGTGTGCAGCAGTTCGATCAGCTTCCCGGCCTCTTCCACCGGGATCATCTTTACGGCCTGCTTTGGCGGAGGTAGTTCAAATTTCACGGTAGTGCTGAGCGCTTCGGCCGGTGCGGCGGGCACCACTTGCAGTGGCTTGGTACGGGCCGCCATGATGCCGCGCATGTTCGGGATGCGTTGCTCGGCCATGCCTTTGGCGCAGCTTACCACTAACGGCAGGGCGCATTCCACCACTTCCACATCGCCGCGCACGTCCCGCTCGGCCGTGGCTTTCCCGTCGGCCACGTCCAGTTTGCTTGCCAAGGAGATAAGGGGAAGGTCCAGCAGTTCGGCCAACATCGGCCCTACTTGGCTGCCGTTGTGGTCGATCGTTTCTTTTCCGGCCAAGATCAGGTCGTATCCCTTGTCCTTGGCGAAGGCGGCCACCTGAGCGGCCACGTCATGCCCGTCCTTGGGTGCGGTGTCGATGCGCACGGCATCGTCCGCGCCGATGGCCAAGGCTTTGCGGATGGTGGGCTCGGTCTCCACGCCGCCCACGTTGATCGCGGTGACATTGCCGCCTTGAGCCTCCTTCAATTCGAGCCCCCGCACCAAGGCGTACCACTCGTCGTAGGGGTTCACGATGAACTGCACGCCACTGGTGTCATAGGCGGTGTTGTCGTTGGTGAAGGCGATGCGTGCCGTGGTGTCCGGCACATGGCTGATGAGCACAAGGATCTTCATGGGTATGCGATGGAATTGGGCGGCAAACTTAACCATCCGCTTTCCGACGCGATGGGCTTGGTCACCTTGGCACTGGATCTTCGCCTGATATTTGGAGCCTGTATATGTCGGGTTCACCGGCATGTGAACATCAAGACCGTCCCATCTTGCATCATGAAGAAAGTGATCAAGGACATCCTCCACTTTGCCAAGCGCATGATCGTGGAGTATGGTCGTGACAACACCTTCGACCTGGGCGCCTCCCTGGCGTATTACACCATCTTCTCCATCGTGCCACTGCTGGTGGTGGTGGTGGCGGTCAGCGGCATCGTCACCGGGCCCGAAGCGGTGCGCGGCGAGGTCTTCGGCCAGATCAGCGGGCTGGTGGGGGCGGAGACGGCCCGGACCGTGCAGGAAATGATGGGTTCCGCCTACATCAGCGGCAAAGGCTGGATGGCCACGGTGATCGGCCTCATCACCCTCTTCATCGGTGCCACCGGCATCTTTAATTCCTTGAGGAATTCATTGAACCGCATGTGGGAGGTCCAGCCCGATCCGAAAAATTCCGTGGTCCACTTCTTCGTCTCTCGGCTGCTGTCCTTCTCCTTCGTGATGGGCCTGGGCTTTCTGCTCATCGTCACCTTCGCGCTCAATGCCTTGGTGAGCGGCTTCTCCGAGCGGCTGGGCCACCACATGCCGGAGCTGGGCGCGCAGCTTCTCCAGGTGGTCTCCTTCTCCATCACTTTCATCGTGAGCACGCTGGTCTTTGCCTGCATCTTCAAGTTCCTGCCCGCAGCGAAGATCGCCTGGCGGGACGTTCTCCCCGGCGCGGTGTTCACCACGGCGCTCTTCGTGCTGGGCGAGCTCATCATCGGCCTCTATTTCGATTCCACCGAGCCGGCCTCCGCCTTCGGGGCCGCGGCTGGCCTCATCTCCTTGCTTATCTGGACCTTCTACAGCTCGCAGACCTTCTTCTTCGGCGCCGAGTTCGTCTATGTGTGGTGCGAGGTGAAGGGAAGGCCCATACAGCCCGCCACCGATGCGGTGAAGGTGGTGCGGCAGGTGGTGAAGGTGGTGGTGCCTGAGAGGTCGGAAATGGTGAAGTAGAGTTGGGAAGGGGTGGTGCAGGCCCCCGCCGCCAACCCTGGTCGGTGCAATTGCGTAGAACGCCAAGGCCCCCAAAGGCCGAGGCATGAAAACAGCAGCATTTTTCCGGAATTCCTTCCTCCTTTTGCCGATGGCGGCGCTAGCACTTGCTGGCTGCAGCAAACCACAGGAAGAGGAGATCATTCCCGAGACCACGCTGGAGATGAACTACCCGGCGATCCCCTTCACCATTGACTCGGCAGATGTGGCCGGTGGCCAATTCGAAATGGATCTGGACATCGATGCCAATGTGCTGGGGCAAGTGCTCGCCGCCAACCAGTATTCGCTGGCACAGCTGACGCAGTTCAAGTTCACCAAGGCGAACCTGTTCCTCACCAGCCCCGTCACGGGCAATTACAACGCCATGCACGCGGTAACGCTGCAGGTGGCGGTGGACCAGAGCCCGCCGTTGACCGTGGCCGGTATGAACCCGGTTCCCAACGGGGCGCAGACGCTCCTGCTGCACATGGGCGACGTGAACGTGCTGGACCTGATGAAGAGCAGCAATGTGCACTTCGTCTTCAAAGTGCAATTGGACGGCCCCTTGCCCGCGATGAGTTCGCACAGCCTGGTGCTCGGTGCCAAGGTGGGGGTGGGGCTGTAAGGCTAGTGAAGGCGGGGCAATTACCGGAGGCTCCTGATGATGTAAGAATGCAATAGCCCCTGCGGATCATCCGCAGGGGCTATTGCATTAGGCTGGTGCGGGAGCATTTCACGGTCACATAGAACAGGGCGGAAGATTGGCCCCTGTCCTAGTGTCCCGCCTGTTTTCTTGTTCCTCGCACTGACATTGCTCAATGCAATTGTCCAATCGCAGATCGACTTTAGCCAAGGATCCGATGGCTGCGATGATGCCGCATATTGTATTGGTTGGACAGTCTCCGGTGGTGAGCCAGATCGATCGGTCCCACGGCATCGAAAACGGAGGGGCTTTTGGCATCATCGTCCATAGAGGAACGTTAATGCCAAGACCACCAAACGCTTATTGGTATAACATTGTATGGCTAAATGAATTTATACGAACCTGCCGCGTGCTACATCGACGAACCCGTGCTTGGTGCCGATCTACTGATCTGATGCTCTTAAAATTAGTTTTCAACACCCATTGACCGGATCGAAATACCACCATAACATTGTACTCCCAAGTGTTCTTCTCTTTTTTAGTCGTTACAAGCCCTCTCTTCAACGGTCTAAACTGACGATCCAGCGACGTCGCTAACCTGCCTCTTTCCTCCAGCAGGCCCCCACACCCAGTACTCTTCATCCTCCTTGGTGCCCATCAAGCGCCATTTCACCCCCGGTCCGCCTTGCCCTGATCGTATTGCCTGCTAACACTCTGAATTCACAAACACCCCTGATCCCATGAAAAGTCGAAAACCCTTGATCTCGCCCCGCCCGATCTATCGGCTTGGCAAAATGGCCCTGCTGGCCTCAGCCCTCACTTTTGGCTTGGCAGCTCGGGCGCAGGTTGCCACCATGTACACCTTCGCTCAATCCAGCGGAACCTATACGGCCATCACCACTGGCGGAGGGGCCACCGCCCTGTCCGTAACGACTTGGGATGACCAGGTGGTGAACCTGACCGGGTTGCCGAACTTCACCTTCAATGGGACCAGCTATACGGCACTGAACGTGAACATGAACGGGTACATCACCTTCGGGGCCACGGCACCCAGTGGCACGGGTTACACGCCCATCTCGGCCACCACCGGCTATGCTGGCGCGATCTCCGCGTTCGGGCGTGACCTGATCAACAATGGGGTCCAGGTCTACTCTCAAATAGTGGGAAGCGAAACGATCATCCAGTGGAACAATGCACGTCGGTACAGTGGCGGAGCGATCACCGGGGATGTGCTCAACTTCCAGATAAGGCTGAACAACACCACAGGGGCGATCAGTATCGTCTATGGTACATGCACTGCCACGAATGCAACCGCTTATACCTGTCAAGTGGGTCTACGGGGTGCGACCAACGCGGATTACAACAACCGCACTACGGCGACGAACTGGGCAACGACCACGGCCGGAGGAGCCAATAGTTCGACCGTGACGAGTTCCAATACGATCATGCCCGCTTCCGGCTTGAAGTTCACCTGGGCCCCCCCTTCTCCTACCATCGCCTACACGGCGTTGGCGCCCACGTGCTCCGGTAGTGCGCGAACGCTTTCTGCGGCCATTACCGACCCGGACGGTGTGCCTACAGCAGGCGCCGGGCTTCCGGTGCTCTATTGGAAGATCAACGCCGGGGCCTACACACCTGCCACCGGGACCTTCATCAGCGGCAGCCAGTACGACTTCAGCTTCGGAGCAGGCGTAGGTAGTGGTGATGTAGTGTCTTACTACATCGTAGCCCAGGACAACCTGGGGACCGCCAATGCATTTCCAAAAGCAGGCACAGGTGGTTATACATCGAGCCCCCCCGCATCAGGTACACCTCCGACAACACCAAGCAGCTATGCGATCCAGAACACCCTGGCAGGAGGCACCTACACCGTTGGTAGTGGCGGAGCTTATGCGACTTTGACGGCTGCGGTTGCAGCGTACAACACTTCGTGCTTGGGCGGCCCGGTGACTTTCAGCCTGATCAGTGCTACGTATCCGAGCGAGACCTACCCGGTCACGATCAACGGGAACGCGGATGCCAATGCGGTCAATACATTGACGATCAAACCGGCGGTAGGCGTATCGCCTGCGTTCAGCGGGAACAACATCAACGGTATTCTGCGCTTGAACGGAGCGGATTACGTGACCATTGACGGGTCCAATGCGGTTGCTGGGACCACACGGGACCTGACGATCACCAACACGAACACGGGTGCGTCTGCCACGGTATGGTTGAACAGTGTGAACGCGGGCAATGGTGCGACCAACAACACGGTGAAGAATTGCACGATCTTCGGATATTCCGCGACGACAAGCTTGGCTGCTTTGATCAGCAGCGGAGCGACCATGGGTAATGCGGCGGAAACGGCCAATACCGGGAATACCTACCAGAACAACGCCTTCTCTCGCGCCCAATACGGTATCGGCGTTGTAGGCCCTGCGACCATGGAGACCGGTACCGTGATCACGGGCAACACCATCGGCAGCACCATTGCGGCAGACAAGATCGGATACCGTGGCATGTTCATTTCCAACCAACAAGGCGTGCTCGCCAACAATAACCTGATCGACGGGGTAACTACTTCCACTACGAGTAATTCGGTCGGCATCATCGTTGTCGGCTTGTCTTCGGGTGGTTCGATCATCGGCAACCAGGTCAGGAACGTTGCCAATACGAACACCGGGGGATACGGGTCTGACGGGATCTATCTGGGTGCGACCAGCACCGCTTCGGGTCTGACGATCGCGAACAACTTCGTTTCCGGTGTCACCGGGTACGGGTATACTTCTATCGGTATCGGCGACAATGGTTACGGGATCGCCGTGGTATCCGGAGGGGGCTACAACATCTGGTACAATACAGTATCGATGAATGTGAACCAGACCTCGGGCACCTACCAATCAGCTGCGTTGTGGATCAACAGTGCTTTGACCGCTGGTTCGCTGGATGTGCGCAACAACATCTTCGCCAGTTCGCAAACAACCGGGACCCAGCGCTACGCTGTTTACTGCGGAAGCGCCAACACCGTCTTCAGCGCGATCAACTACAACGATTACGCGACCGTTGGGGCGAACCTGGGTTACCTCGGAAGCAACCAGGCGAACCTTCCAGCGATGGTGGCCGGTTTCGGCGGCAACGCGAATTCCCTGAATATCACTCCGGTCTTCACCTCGGCGACGGACCTGCACTTGATACCGGCATCCAATACGTCCTTGAACAACCAAGGGACGTACATCGCGACCGTGACCACAGACATTGACGGTGCCACGCGTGATGTGTCCACTCCTGATATGGGTGCGGATGAGTTCGCTGCGGTTTGCTTCCAGGCGACCGGAACGGCCTCGGCGGTCAATGCCGGTTGTGATACGTACCAGATCCAGGTCAACATCACCGGGACAGGCGATTCGCCCGGTGGTCTTGTGGACATCCAAGTTGATGGGGTCGACGTGGTGAACAATGCGAACGTTGCTGGAAGCCCTTATGTACTGGCGCCGCTCTATTTGAACGGCTCTACGCACACAGTGACCCTACAGCATTTGGGCAACGCTCTTTGTGATCTTATGATGCCATCGACCACCTCTAACGTGAGCTGCGATGACAATAACCCCACCACAACGGACGCTTGTGTGAGCAATGCATGCACACACACGCCGATCCCCTGTGACGATGGCGACCCCTGCACGATCAATGATGTGCTGGTGCAGAGCAGTACGACCCAGAACTTCGATGGTGTCACGATCCCGGCGCTGCCATTTGATTGGGTCAGTCACGTGCCGGTCGGGACTGGTGCACAGTGGGCGACAACGAATAGCTTCTTTGATGTTTTCCAGAGCGTGACCACGGATAACCCCGGATCGGTCTCCGAACAAGACCTGACGACACCCACCATCGGGATCGTAACGGCCAGCGCACAACTCACTTTCAAGCATCGTTGGGCTTTTGAATCAAGCACGTTACCCGCTACTTATGACGGAGGCGTTCTGGAGATCAGCATAAACGGAGGGGCCTTCACGGACATCGTGACTGCCGGCGGTTCGTTTGTTACCGGTGGATACAACAGCACGGTCAGCAACTCGTTTAGCAACCCGCTGGGTGGTCGGAACGCATGGGGCAATAACTCCGGCGGAGTCTTCATCACCACCACGGTGAACCTGCCCGCTGCTGCGGCTGGTCAACCGATCAAATTGCGTTGGCGTTTCGGTAGTGACAGTTCAGGCGCTGGCACCGGCTGGTGGATAGACACCTTCAGCGTGACCGAAATCGCCTGCCAAGGCACGCCCATCGCAGCCCCAACGGCGAGCATCAGTGGCGGTGGCACCGTCTGTAGCATCGATCCGTTGCCCAACGTGGTGTTCACCTTCACGGGTATGGCACCCTACACCTTCACCTACACCGGTCCTGGTGGCCATACGGAGACGAACTGGCCGACCACGACCTACACCATCACCAATGCTGCCGTGGGAACGTATACGGTCACTGCACTTAGCGTGAACGGTGGCTGCAACGGTTCGAGCTTGGGCACCCCGGTCGCTGTATCCGTGCAAGCCGCACCGAACGCTGGCACAGGCAGCAGTGTGACTTATTGCTCCAGCAGCGCCATGAACGATATGGCCTTGGCCATTACGGGTGCTGGCGGTGGCGGATCCTGGAGCCCTGCCGGGCCGAACTACGATGCCACGACCATGAGCCCGGGCACCTACACCTACACCGTGACCGCCATTTCACCATGCGCGGTGAACGCGACCGCGCAAGTGGTGGTGAGCGAACAGGCTCCCCCGGATGCCGGTTCAAATTCCTCCTTCGTGACGTGCAATGGCGCTGCTCCCTTCAGCCTATTGGCCCTGCTCGGTGGCAGTCCACAGGGCGGTGGTTCCTGGATAGGCCCCGACCCTGTTGTGAGCGACATGTACGACCCCTCCACCATGGATCCCGGTACCTACACCTATACGGTGGTGGGCGTCCCGCCCTGCTCGGGCAGTGCTTCAGCTTCCGTAGTGGTCAGCGAGAGCGGCAACCAAGTGGTGCTGCGTATCAACACCGACGGCAACGCTAGCGAGATCAGCTGGGTGATCAAAGATGCCGCCAACGCCACGGTGGCCTCCGGCAGCCCGGTGGGCAACAACCAGCAGGTGGATGAAACACTCTGCCTGAGCAATGCCAATGGAGACTGTTACACCTTGAACCTCATGGACAGCAATGGTAACGGCATCACGGGCGGCGGCTGGGAACTGCGCACCACCGACGGCAAAGTGCTGCTGGGCGATGCCTTCCCCAACGGGGCTGATTCACCTTCCCTCACTCCGGCCTACGCGGGCTACACGGGGCACAGCTTCTGCCTGCCTCCGGGCCCGGCCAAGATCGCGAACAAATCCTGCGGCATCTTCAACTTCAGCATGAACAGCTACGTGTATTGCAGCAATGTGGCCGGAGCGGGCAGCTACCAGTTCGAGTTCTCCAACCCCGATGCGGGCTACCTCCGCCGGATCGCGGTGAACACCAACAAGGTGCGCTTCAACCAGATGAACACCAGCCCGCTGACGCCCGGCGTGAAGTACTTCGTCCGTGTCCGCACCGACAACGCCGGCCCCTTGGCCAGCGCACACTTTGGCACCGGCTGCGAGGTGGGCATTACGTCCACGGTGCCTTGCACGGAGCTGATCAGCGCGCCTACATACGGGCACTCCTGCAACGAGAACCGCACCTTCAACACCAACAACAGCTTCATCTATGCCACGCCGGTGGTGGGCGCGACTGAGTACCAGTTCCGCATCTTCATCCCCAGCGAGGGCTACGATGAGACCTTCATCCGCAGCACCTACATCCTGCAGTTGAAGTGGAACAACCATCCTCCGATGGTCAACGGCTCCACCTACAGCGTGCAAGTGAACGTGAAAGTGGGCACGGAATACAGCGGCTTCTGCGGCAATACCTGCACGATCACCATCGACAACGGCGCCCGCCCGGATGCCAGCATGGAGCAGGCCAATGGAACAGCGACGATGTGGCCGAACCCGGTGCGTGAAAGCCAGGTGAACCTGAGCATCGATGGTATCCAGGACGCGGACCAGAACATCACGGTGGACATCCAGGACATCTACGGCAAGCAGGTCTTCGCCAAGGAGTTCGGGAACAGCGGTGAGCGCTTCACCACCATCCTCGACCTGCCGAGCGACATCGCCAGCGGAGTGTACATGGTGAACATCACCGTCAACGGACAGAAGACCGTCCAGCGGTTGAGCATCATCAAGTAACCGACATACCAACAAACGCCGAAGGGCCGCCTCATTTGAGGCGGCCCTTCGTGCTTGTGAAGCAATGGTTCCACGTAACTGAGGTGGTTGCCCTCACTTGTGCGATCGGGGCTCTTTCCGTCCGTCCACACATGCAGTTCCCATGGTCCATGTCCGCACCCGTCCGGTCCCATCGGTCGGTGGGCTAACTTTGCGGCCCATTTGATCCACGATCCATGCGTACCGTACAATTTCGAGAGGCCCTGAACGAGGCGATGAGCGAGGAGATGCGCCGTGACCCGAACGTATTCCTCATGGGCGAGGAGGTGGCGGAATACAACGGTGCCTACAAGGTGAGCAAGGGCATGCTGGAGGAGTTCGGCGCCAAGCGGGTGATCGACACGCCCATCGCGGAACTCGGCTTCACCGGCATCGCGGTGGGGGCGGCCATGAACGGGCTACGGCCGATCGTGGAGTACATGACCTGGAATTTCGCGGTGCTGGCCAGCGACCAGATCATCAACTCGGCGGCCAAGATGCTGCAGATGAGCGGCGGGCAGTTCCACATGCCCATCACCTTCCGTGGTGGCAACGGCAGCGCGGGCCAGTTGGCGGCCACCCACAGCCAGAGCTACGAGAGCTTCTACGCCAACATCCCCGGCCTTAAGGTGATCACGCCGAGCAACCCGTACGATGCCAAAGGCCTGCTGAAGGCCGCGATCCGCGATGACGACCCCGTGCTTTTCATGGAAAGCGAGCGCATGTACGGCGACAAGGGCGAGATCCCCGACGGTGAATACTTGCTGCCCATCGGTGTGGCGGACGTCAAGCGCCCCGGTACGGACGCTACCATCGTGAGCTTCGGCAAGATGATGAAGGTTGCCTTGGAAGCTGCGGAGGAGCTGGCCAAGGACGGCATCTCATGCGAGGTGATCGACCTGCGCACCATCCGTCCGTTGGACCTGGCCACGATCATCACATCGGTGAAGAAGACCAACCGCTTAGTGGTGGTCGATGAGAACTTCCCTTATGGCAGCATCGCCAGTGAGATCGCCTTCCGTGTGCAGCGCCATGCGTTCGACCATTTGGACGCCCCGGTTGTGCGGGTGAACCAGGCCGATACGCCGCTGCCCTTCGCCCCGAACCTCATCGATGAGTCCTTGCCCAGTGTGAAACGGGTGGTGGAGGCGGTGAAGAGCGTTTCGTACGCGAAGGCGTAACGGGATCCGGGCAGGGTGCGCTATTCCCCAGAGGTCCATGTCGGGGTGACCCTCCGTGGCTCCCGGTGACCCATGCAGATCCCCTCTTTCAGCGTCATCAGCGTTCCATTCCCCGCATTCGGCTATTTTCGCGCCCCCCGCGAGCGGGGATACCTCACAAAGAAGACACAAAAGCAAGCAGACGGAAATGGGAATTGAATTGATGTACTACATCCCGGTGATGGGCCTGATCGGCCTGGCGGTGATGATCGGCAAGGCGCTGTGGGTAAGCAAACAGGACGCCGGTGACGCGAACATGCAGGAACTGGCGGGCTACATCGCCCGCGGTGCAAGCGCCTTCCTGAAAGCCGAGTGGAAGGTGTTGGGCGTCTTCGCGGCCATTGCGGCCGTGTTGTTGGCCTGGAGCGGTACGCTCCATGAGAACAGCGACTGGGTGATCGCGATCGCCTTTTTGATCGGTGCCTTCTTCAGTGCTTTTGCGGGGTGGATCGGCATGAGCATCGCCACCAAGGCCAA
>Ga0209170_1000172_pt1 | contig 31481 bp, 35 predicted proteins | sample KloWWTKNB14_bulk_FD_187178 | JGI IMG/M metagenome (GOLD analysis project Ga0209170, IMG submission 187178) | Active sludge microbial communities from Klosterneuburg, Austria, studying microevolution and ecology of nitrifiers - Klosterneuburg... | ecosystem: Engineered > WWTP > Aerobic digester >...
AGAACCGGAGAAGGGCCTTCATCTCATCGAGAGTGCCAGGGTAGCGGTCCAGGTACGACTGGAGGGTGTCGTCGTACGCCCGCTCGTACTTGCGCCTCCAAAGGAGTGCCCCCTCTTCCTCTTCCTCCACCCCATACCCGATTGCCGTCTTGGCTAGGAGGGGGAGAAGTTGTGGACGGAGGTCTGGGTTGGTGAAGGCCAGACGGATGGTGCGGGAACGGAGGGTGGGCATGAGCTCCAACCCGAGGTTGGGATAGGAGCCCTACCGGGTCAGGACTTGGCGGGCGGGGAGTTCGCGATGTCGATGACGGACTCCACGTCCATCGCACCGGCCTCGGACTGCTCGGGGCGGGTGCGCCAGTCACCGTTGCGTTCGAGCTCCTTCCAGAAGAAGCTCACCTCGGGTGCCCGGATGGAGCACTTGGGCTCCCCCGTCTTCTCGTCCTCCTCCACGTTGCAGGCGCACAGGCAGTGGTCCAGGAGGGCCACCCGCTGGTTGTCCGCGAGTGTCGTCCACTCGTCCCCGGCGAGCTCGATGATGAACTTGTACTCGGCCTTGCCCAGGAGCTTGAGGACGCCCGGGGCGCGACTGGACTTGCCCAGCACCACCTGCCCGCCCGTCTTGCTGGCCTTCTCCTTGAAGATGATCGCAATCTCCTTGTCCACCATCGCGAGCGTCGGGTGATGCTTCGAGATGAGGTCCTGCACGATCTCCCAGATGTCCTTACCAGCTTCCCATGTGTCTGCCATTTGTGATTCCAGTCCTTCAGTTGAGGGTCCGCCCTACCTTACGCCCGCTCGGACTACTCTTCGTTGTCCCAGTCGGTGTTCAGGTAGATCCCGTTGAGGATGCCCACGGCTCGGCACATCTCGGTCTTGCCCACGCCCGTAGACATCCCACAGGGGCACATGTCACAGGTGACCATGGACCCAGGGGCGGGGCGCTGGTGCGCCGCCCTTGCCTTCTCCTTGAGTGCGGCCACGGCCATCTCGAATGCTTCTTTGGATCTCATCATGGGTGACGTTACGCCTCAGAACCAGTTGGGGTCATCGAACCCGGAGTACACGATGGTGTCCCCCGGGTAGAAGGGCTCACCGCTACCTGCCATGATGCTCTTGGGGGGGGCGGGGTGGTAGCTGCCCCCGGCGGGCCTTCTTCTCCAGAGCACGGCTCTCTGCCCTGTTCCGCGGGGTGGTGTCCAGGGTGATGCTCGGTTTGGTGTCCTGGGTGGTGTCTCTGTTGTCCATGGACCCAGATTACCCCTAGACAACCTCCAGGGATGTGCGTAAGGTTCTCACCATGATCCCCTTCTATTGAATCTTCGGTGCTCGCGGACCTCCGGTGACCACGGCCTTGTCGATCAAGCCGTTCCACAGTCACGATTCACAGGAGTTCCGCACATGACCATCGAAACCGTTCCCACCACCTCCACCATCACCCCCGAGACCTTCAACCTGTTCCGCGCTGCCGTGCGCGCCAGCAACCCCTACGCCCTCATCGAGAAGGCCGGGGTGAAGTGGGCCGTCGCCCCCAGCCGGATGCTGTACCTCGCGTACGGCTTCCTCCGCGGCATCCCCTACCGGGTGATGGAGCCCACGGCCCGCCCCCTGTTCGACAGGATGGGTCACGCCGAGACCACGTTCCTCAAGGGTCTCGCCACCCTCATCACCTTCGCCGGGGTGCCCACGACCCCCGAGGAGCTCAAGGGGTGGATGGCCGTCCCCGAGTCCCACGCCCGCCTGGAGAAGCGGGCGAAGGCGGTCGCCCGGTCCGAGGCCGCTCGGGCGGCGAGGCGGGCCACCAACAGCATCGCCGTCCCCGCCGTGGCGTGACTGTGAGCATCCCCAAGCTCACCGTGATCGTCCGCACCGACCTGGGGTCGGGACCTCGGGTGGCTCAGGCCGTCCATGGTGCGAGACTGTTCGCCGCCGAGCACACACAGATCGAGCACGAGTGGTACACAGGGTCGAACACCATCGTGATCCTGGAAGCCAAAGATGAGGCCCACCTCACGGAACTGGCCGACAAGGCCGACTATTGGGATGTCCCGTGGTCCATGTTTCGTGAGCCGGATCTTCAGAATCAGGCAACCTGTCTGGTTCTTGCCCCTAGTCCTGTGACACGGAAACTCTGCCACGGACTCCCCCTCGTAGCCTAACCCAGGCTGCAACTTTGCCAAGCTGAACCTCTCCTACAAGGACTTCATCGAGTCCACACGGAGACGGTACGAGCACATGGCACTCATGGGTCTCCTCTAGTCTTGCGCCCCCGGGGGAGATCGAATCCCCAGCCTTCGGAGTTGAGAACCGTTGCTCTGCCAATTGAGCTACGGGGGCGTGAACCATCACGTACGAGAGAAACACCTCCTTCCTGCGAGGTAGCACCGGAACCCGGTGTCACAATCACCCACCTTGTCGTTGTACGAACCGAAGCCCCGGGCTCGAAATCCTTCGGAGGCGAGGGTGTTCCGACACCCTCCCCGAACGATCCGAAGAGTGGTGACCACCGTGGCGGGGACCGTGGTCACCGCAGACCGCAAAGTGCGGAACCCGATGTGGTTGTCCTGGTGCCCAGGTTCCAGACGCCCGCGGTGAGTGGAAAGTACCTGGAAACGCCGAGAGTAGTCCCAACACCCACCGCATAGGAAACGGTCGGGCGCACTCAAGGGGTGAGTTCCTTACGGTAGGGCCGGTAGCACCGGAACCCGACGAACAGGGCAATGCCTGAGGGGTCCCCCTTGGTTACGGTCTTGTCATTCCACTTGTCCAGTGGGGTGATCGACACTTTGGACACTAGCCCGTTGAGGTACGCTCCTCCCATGTAGGCCCTGGGGTCGTTGTCCCGGCCTCGTGTGTTGTTACGCCTCGCCATGACACCCTCTAGTTCAGGGTGTTACGCCTGGACTGGCCGTGCATCCTCGTAGACCTGTGCGAGGATCGTGAGATCCCTGTAGGTCTTGGTCTTGCCACCGGAGAGACGGTGGTAGACCTCGGATGCCTGTGGCGCGGTGAGCGCCCCAACGTGGACTCGTTCGAGGAGACGCCCCGGACGGAGGATCGCCCGGTCGATGGCCCCCAGTTCCTGGTTGGTGGTCGCGATCACCCGAAGGTCCAGGGTTGCACCCATGATCCCATCGGACAGGTTCAGGAGGGCCGAGAGGCTCGCCTTCGCCGCGGTGTTCGTCTCACGGGCGATGAGACAATCATCGGCGTCCTCCAGGATGAGGGTGAGGGGCTTGTCGGCCACGCGCTGCTGGATGAGGCACAGGGTGAACTCAGGGCCTGAGAGCCTGTCCATGAGGGACGGGGGCACCACGATGCACTTGCTGCTGTCCTTGAGCGCCCCGATGAGCGCACGGATCATCCGGGTCTTGCCCGTACCAGGGTCACCCTCCACCAGGACCAGACGCCCAGCGGGCTCGGGCTTCTGGAGCTCCGAGAGGATGCGCTCGTACTTCTTGGACACCTCGGGGGTGTAGTTCTCCCCGCAGAACGTGTCGCTCAGGTGCCCGATCTCCCGGACCATGTACTGCCCGTGCTCGAACGAGAACCCGTACACCGGGGGGATCTCCACCGTCGGGGGGACGGGCTCCAACCACTCCGTCATGAGGGCCTTGATCTCCTCCCCCATCACCTCGCTGGAAGCCGTCCAGTTCATGGTGATGACGCCCTTCGCGTCCGTCGTCCAGCACACGAGCTCACCAGCACCCGCGCAACGGATGCACTGCGGAGCCCTGTAGTACGGGATGATGTTCTTCCCCTGGAGCTTCTCCAGGAGCTTCACTTCCTCGAACTTGGCCGTGCCACGGACGTTGTCAAAGGACAGACAGGTCCTGTCCTTGAGCGCCTTCAGAGCGAGGGGGATATCCTGCTCGGAGAAAACCTCCCCGAGGTGGCGCTGTACGCCACGGCTGTCATCCCACCAATTGGAACTCAACGTGTTCATGATGTTTGTATTACGCTCGGACGGAGGGGTGCCGGTCACTTGGGGTCGGATGCCATCTTCCGAAGGGACTTGGCGAGGGTCATGGCGAGGTCGTAGTAGTACGGGGGGCGTGACTTCCGTCCGTTGGACATCTTCTCCAACTCCCCGGCGAGGGCGTTGAGGGCCGGGATGGTGACCGTGAGGTAGCCCCCCACGGACTCCGAGAGGAGCTTGCCCGCCGCGGTGGCGACGGACTGGTTCCAGTTGTCCCGCTGGGCACGGAGGTCCACTCCATGGCGGTCCTGGTCGCCCGACCCCCAGCACTCGTCACACACGCCGCGGGTCATCGTCGCGCCGCCCACACCTCCCCGCCACGTCGCCGTGTTGGAGTAGATGCAGAGGCCCGACCCCTTGCACTTGTCGCAGGGAGTACGGACGCCCCGCCATCGGAGGAACAGGCTGTAGTTGGGATCGCTGGGGTTGGGGGTCATGCTCCGTATTACGCCCGGTAGCTACGGATGTCCTCCGGGGTGAGCTCCTGGCACTTGTTGAACGAGAGCGTTGTCACCTCGTACTCTCCCGTCTTGTCCACCACCCACGAGCGGGTCATTGTGCTGTCATCGCAGCCCTCCAGGTACAGACCGTGGGAGGGGACCCACGAACGGGTGCTCTCATCGTCCTTGTACGGCGTGCCCTCCGGGTCCACGGGGGTCAGGGGCTCACCCTCCACCTCCTTGATGGTCTCGTAGAGGATGTTGAACCCGTGCCCCGGGGGGATGTTGAGGTCTGCCCGCATCAGGCTGAAGAACTTGGTGGAGGGGAAGATCAGGCTCTCGGCGGTCCGCTTCCAGAGGCGGGTGATGGTGATCCTCCCTCGCTCTGGCCCCTCGATGGAGACACTGAACGAGTGGATGAGGCCCAGCATGAACGCGTTGGGGGGGTGTGGGAAGAACCGGAGTTCCCCGAGCGGGACCGGGGCACAGATGAAGAGGCGGGTCTTGGTGCGGAGAGGAGTGTCTGAGCTCATGCCCACACTACCAGGGTGTGAGCCTACTCGGTGCCGTGGTCCGTACCCTCACCACCGTGGGCCTCATCGTAGTCCTCCATCCGGTCCATGATGGAGTGGATGGTGCGGAGGTAGCGAGGCCCGACCATTCGTACCTGGGGGGTCGCTCCGTGGCGGGCCGGGTTGCAGAGTCCGGTGCGGAACCGGAGGATGGCCCCGTCCCACGACCCGCACTGGGTGAACCCACGGGACAGCACCCGAACTGCACTCAGATGGGTACCCGCGGTGTGGCGGTGGTTGCGGTCGATGGGGGCACCCCAGTTTCCACCCTCATTGAGGTCACACCCCAGGTGGGTCTCTGCGAACGCCACGGCGGCGGTGAGCTCCACGGGGGGGACAGGAGCACCGGGCTCGATGGGCTCGGAGACTTCTTGGAGTTGTTGGGCGATCCGAGACTGCCGCTCGATGATGCACTGGCGGTTGTTACCACTCATGTGCGGGAAAATGGCGAGAAGGGCGAGGATGATGGATGTCGGAGTCATGGACAAGCATTACGCCCACACCACCCCACTTTGCGTCAAAAATCGGCACCCTTGAAAGTTTGACGCAGCTTGTCAATGCCGCCCTTGGACCAAACATCCCCGGGGTCTTTCCCTCGGTACCTGTAATCCACGACCCGTACCCCAGCCTTGGAGAGCAGAGTCAGTGCTCCTGGGCGGTACTTGCCGGTCTGTGCATCGGTCCATCCGTGGGTGGCGTTGCGTCCGGTCTCGTCGTTGTCGTAGACCATGTACACGGTGTTGGTGCAGAACCGGGCGAGGAACTCCACCGTGTCGTGAGACAACCCAGCCCGGAGGGTGGCCAGTACGGCGTCCTTCTTGGGGATGCACCATTCGAGGGCACTCAGGTCCCACACCCCCTCGACCACCCACGCACACCCGCCCTTCCACAGGGCCTCGGCCACCCTTGGAGTGTTGATGGCCACGGGGTTGTACTTGGACTCGGGGAGTCTGAACTCGGACACCTTCTTCTCGAACCGAGACCGGGCCTCAATCCCAACGAGCGACCCGGTAGGGCCTCTCAGGGGAATGGTCACCATCCCGTCCAGCTTCTCGCCGTACTTGCCGTACCTCTCGATGAAGTTCTCACTGGGGGCCGGGGTGGCAGCGGGGACCCACTCACGGATGCCCAGGCGCTCGATGACCTCAGTGCTGGCCCCACGTCCCATGACGTAGCCCTCACACTCCTCGGGGAGTGTGAGGGTGGCTAGGTGGGCAGACAACCACTCTGCGATCTGTGAGCTCACCAGCCGCCCAGGACGGCCATCCCACGGGCCGGGTTGTGGAGGACCACGGTGTACGTGTTGGCGTCCCACACCCCCACGTTGCCAAGGTAGGAGCGGTCACGGGGGACCATCACTGCGGACCCCTCGGGGATCCAGGTGTTCTTGCCATGGAGCACACCGTTGACCCGTGGCTGGCCGTCATGCTGGAGGGTCTCCAGCATGTCCAGTCCGAACGACTCCAGGTACTCCTGTGCAGCCTTCTCACCCTCGGGGGTGCCGGGGAACACGTTGCCCCATGAGCGTTCCTTCCCCTGACGGATGACCTCCATGACCATGGCGTGGTAGGTCTTGAAGATGTCCTTCTTCCATGACCCACGGATCATGGCCGAGCGGATCATCTCACCCTTGAGAGGTGCCTCGATCCACAGCGGACCCTTGTGAGAGGTCACGATGTACGGGGCGGTGTCCTCATGGACGGGGATCTCCACGAACAGGGGGACCCCCTTGATGCCCTTCCGTGGCAGTTGAACCACCTGGAGGAGGGTCATGAGCCCCACCCTGGACCAACGGGGACGGGGTACACCACCGCCCGGTGGTACCCCACGAAAGTCTGGGCAGGAAGGGTGTAGGTGACCACACCCCCCTCGGGCTGGAGGTACAGCACAGTGACAGGGGGGGTGGGGGGTTCTGGTGGCGGCGGGTCTGGATCCTCCAGGACGACGGGGGGCGTCGCCACGTCGAGGGTCCAGAGGAGCGCCGCGATGTCCGGGTACCGGGTGGCGATGGTGGCCACGTCGGAGGTCTTGAGGAACTCCGTGAACTCCTCCTGCACCCTCTCCTTGGTGTTCTTGAGGGAGAACTTCGGGCACCGTGCTGCCTGGAGGAGACCCCCGAACGCCTCGTCACACGGAAGATTCGACCCGTCTGCGGCCTGCAACAGGTTGCAGAAACGGACCTCGCCCGTGGGGAGACCCACGGACCCGTTGTGGATGCAGTTCTCAGGACGGCAGGACAGGGCCGTCCGAACCGTGCGCTGAAGGTGTCGGAACGTCACCTGATGCAGCTTGTGGCGGACCTGTCCATCGGTTTTCATCGGTCAATCCTCTGGAATGTGCAGAAACCCTTGTTCTGCTTGATACGGTACGCCCGGTCACCCGCGTCCACGAGGGTCGGGTTGTGGGTCACCAGGAGGATGTCCACCCCCATCCGGCGGCACAGGATCTTGAGGAACGACGCCATGGTGTGGATGTACTTGTCGTCGAACGCTGGGAGCGTCTCGTCCAGGAACAACACGGGCCGTAGACCCCGCCGGAACATGATGGCCAGCCTCAGGAGGATGGACTGCACGGTGGACACAGCCCCGCCGAACCCGTCCATGGACATCCCCTCGATGAGGTCACCGTTCTCCTTGCGCTGAGTGGTGACGAGCGAGACGTTCACCTTCCCGCGGCTCACCTCTACGTCGGCACGCACTTGGATGTCCTGGTCGTGGAACACGGCCTTGACTCCCTCGGACTGGAGACTCTCGATGGCCTTGACCCCATCGGTGAGCTCCCCGTCGATCATCGCGTGCAACAGCACAGCGACGTGGTCGAGAAGTTGGATCTCGTCCTCGATGCGGGTGACAGAGGCCCGGGCGCTGATGGAAGCACTACGGACCTCTTCACGCCGACCTTGAGCCACCCGGAGTTGGGTGGTCAGGTCTCTCAGGCGAGCTTGAGCCATGCGAGGGTCGTGAGGTAGGTGTCCACGCCGCGGACATCACGGACGCGGACCCAGCCGCCCTTCTCGCGCTTGGTCACACCCAGGGTGACCTTGGTGTTGTCGTTGCCGTTGAGGAGCTTGACGATGTAGCTGTCCGCCACGGCGAACACGGGCATGTCCTGGACACCGCCCTCACGCTGCACGAAATCCACCATCGGGATGGACTGGGACATGAGCTTCCCGCTTGGATCGGTCATGGAGATGACCAACTCGCCCGGACCCGTGAGCTTCATGTGCTGGAACCGCACCCGGGGCTCATCGGTCTTGGCTCCCGACTGGAGGAGCTTGAGGCTCCCCAGGAGCTCCTCCTGGAAGATGCCCCAGGACTGATCGTCCTCCAGGCTCCAGTCCACGGGGAAGTCCGGGAACCGATGGGCGAACACCGTCTCACCGAACACCGCACCGTCCGCCCGACGGATGAAGCTCGCGCGGTCGCTCTCCAGGAGCTCCACGTCCTGCCCCTTCGCCGTGGCGAGGAACGACAGCACGTTGCCCAGGTCCTTCACGTACACCCGGAGGGAGGATGCCTCCATCCCGGGCATCTTCACCAGGGACACCCCGGCGTTGTCCGTGCTGTACAGGATGCCCTTGCGGAACTCGGCCACGCACAGGTGGGGGGCCTTGCTCTCCTGATCGAAGATGAACTGCTTGGCGTGGGTGAACGCCGCGAACAGGCGGTCTGCCGCGACCTTCACCGTGAGCTTCGCCCCCGCCAGCACGTCGTCCCAGAACGGGAACAGGGTCGGGTCGAGGCTGTAGAACGGGACGGGCTTGCCGCGGGCGGTGCGAATGCCCACCCCGCTCTCAGACACCTGGATGTCCAGCACCTGATTGCTGCCCACCGTAGCGAGGATCGCGTGGAGACGGCGGGCCTCCACCGTGAAGCTCACAGTCTCCTCCACCTTGGTGTGGGGAACGAGGCACGAGGAGAACGCGCTCCCGTCGTAGGAGAGAACCTCCAGCCCCTCGTCTCGGGTGCGGAACACGTAGTGGGAAGAGATGTCGCTGGACGACCCGACGGTCGTGCGGACAACCTTGAGGGCGGCTTCGAGGTCACTGCTGTTGAGGTTCAGATTCACTGGTGTTCACTTCCTGTTGATGTACGGGTCAAGGGCCATCTCGGCCTCGGTGAGCTTCGATTCGAGGGATGCCACGGACTGTTCGAGAGCCATCGTCATCTTGTCGATGACTGCACCGAGGTTGTCCGGGTCCAGGTTCTTCGCCCTGCACTTCTCACGAAGGTCGTCCAGGGAGCGTTCAGCCTCCTCCAACCTCCCGAGAACCCGCTGGCGCTTCTGTGAGATGTCGTCCCGGCGCTTGACTGCGAGGTCAAGGCGAGCCTTCAGGTCGGCGTTGTCACTCATGGCTTTGTGGGCGACTTTACGCCCGCGTCGAACCCGAACTCAACCATTCCCGAAGAGTTCTCGATGAGGTGCTCGACAGTCCCCTCAACCACCTGGGGTAGGGACTTCCCCTTGCGGGGAGTGGGGGTGTGGGCCGCGTCGCAGACCGTGCGGAAGTCACACCACTGACATGCCTTGGAGGAGGGCGACGGGTCGAACAGTTCCTTGGAGATGGCGCGGAACGTCTCCTTCGCCCGGATACCCAGGGCCTTGAGATCATCCCGGGTGACCGGCACCTCTACGAGTCCCGTCCAGGGAGTCCCCTCCGGGTGTCCCTTGGGCGGTGTCCCCTCTGGGTACCTGAAGTACACGAACGCCAGACGGCTGGGCATGACGTTGTAGGCGAGGTAGAACACCAGCGCGTACCACCGAAGCTGGTCCGGGTTGGTGTGCTTGCCCGGAGTCATGGAGTTCTTGCCGTCGAGGATCATCACTCCGGTGTCGTCCCGACGGATGATAACGTCCGGGCGTCCACCCACGGGGGTGTACTGATCCACCCAGCCGGTGAGATCCACCTCGGACTTGGCGTACGGCCCCAGGAGCTTGTTGGCCTTCATCGTGCGGAGGAACCCGAAGATCCCATCCATGCACACCCGGAGAAGTTCTCCCTTGGGAGGGGACTGGGTCCAGTCCACGTAGTTCTCGTTGAGGGTGAACGCGAACTCCCGGCGAACCAGATCCGTCAGACGGTTGGTCAGGTTCTCGGGGTCGCGCCACATCTCGTCGTTGTACAGGTGCTCCAACGCACGGGCCAACACGATCCCCATGACCGCGTGGTGCTTGGAGTCGAGGGGCTTCTGTTTGGACCGGCCAGGACCCCTTCCGAGGTCCACACCAGGATGCCCGTTGGACCACAGGTAGGCTCGCCCACATCGCTCGAAAGTTTCGAGCGATGACCAATAGAGGTGCTTGTTCACAAAGCACACCCTACCCGCCACCCAACCCGGTAGATGCCCTATGGTCACGGCTCGTATAACGGAGACACAACCTATGCCCCCAGTGATTCCCCGCCTCCCAGTGGGCCATCGTTCTGGTCAACTGGAAATCACGGCCCTCCTGCCAGATCACATTGATCCCACTGGACGCCAACGCCAACGTGCCACAGTTCAGTGCGGCGTTGGGCACAGCTACGACATCAACGTCAACGTCAACCTGTGGAAGGGCACGGCCCGATGCCATGAGTGCTTTGGTCACCCGTCGAAGTACAAGGTGGGTGACCGCTATGACAAACTGGTGATCCAGTCGTTCTTCTACGATGCGAAGAGACGGAGGATGGCTCAATGCCTGTGTGAATGCGGCAAACCCACCGCCGTCCTCGCCAAGATGCTGAGTCAGAACAAAACCCACAACTGTGGGTGCGCCCCATCCGGGAACTATAGAGGTTGCGGGGAGGTGTCTGGAGCCTGTTTCTACAACATCCGTCACAGTGCTGATGCCAGGGGCATCCCATTTGATGTCACGAAAGAACAAATCTGGGATCTGTTCCTGAAACAAGACAAGAGATGTGCCCTGACTGGACTCCCCATCACCCTGTGGGTCAGGGACCGCACTATGGGGACGGCATCCCTAGACAGGAGGGACTCCGACGGTCCCTACACGCTCTCGAACGTCCAGTGGGTCCACAAGGACATCAACCGAATGAAGCAAGCCTTCACGGGGGAGAGATTCCTGAGCTTGTGCCGCCGAGTCACGGAATACCAAGACGGCACAGCCAAGAGTGTCTCAAGGGAGGTAGTTGCCGAGGTCCGACCCAGGCTCAAGCCACCCGGTCGCAAAGACCATCGTTCCAGAAGAGCCTCTGGCCCACCCCTCACCGTTGCGGTGATCCTCGCAGATGCGGACAAGTTCTACACTCTTCATGGTCGATGGCCCACAACTGTTGAGAAAACACCTGTCCCCGACAAACCCCACGAGTGCTGGAACACCTACAGTAGTGCTTTGCGTGTTGGCACAAGGGGACTGCCGGGGGGGTCATCCCTCTACAAGCTCTTGAGAGATGCCCGATGTCCAGGGCCTATGACTAGAGCCCCCAGGGTTTCAACCTGAATCCTGACTACCACCCAGTCACCGGCCACCCGCCTTCTCGATGGCAGCGATGGCCTTCTCACGCACGGAGTCAGGGACATTGGGGGTGTCCCGCACGATGTCACACAAGGACTTCTGAGGTCCCGTGGCTACTGCCTGGGAGAGGTGCTCCACAAACTCCTCGATCATCGTCTGCTGGAGCACCTCCTTGTCCTTGAGGAACAGGTCGAACACCTTGTCCGCCGGGGCGTGAGGGACGGTGACCTTCTCCGCTGTGAACCCATCCAGGTCGAACGTCAGCACCGCCACCGAGGGGATGCGGTCGATGGAGTCCTGGGACAGCGCACCACGGGTGAGGCTGCCGATGTTGACGACCGTTCTGCCCCCAGGGGTCTGGGTGATGCCCTGGTCCTTGTGCCAGTGACCAAAGCACCACACGTCCACGTCGGGGTACTCGTCCAGCATGTCGTACCGGAGGACATCCTCGGCATCAAACATGGTCGCGTGGGTGGGGCTGGCCAACAGATGCCCAGCCACCACCAAGTAATCCTCATCACCCTTCTTGATGTTGGCGAGACGGGTGAGGTCGTACTTCACCCCGTGGTACGGCACGCCCACCACCCGGACCTTCAGCGCGGGCGGACTCGCTCGGGTGGGGCCTGGGATGGAGAACACGGCCTCATGTTCGTCGTACAGCCGGTGGAACACCTTCGAGGCGAACAGGACCCCAAGGGGTTGCTGGGGGAGGTAGGTGTAGTCACCGTAGACACAGTCGTGGTTGCCGACGTTCGCGTACACCCGACAGGGGTAGTGGGTGTGAGCCATGATCGCCCGCTGGATCATGGCGTGCGAGTTGCGGCCCGGGGCCTTGATGTCGAAGAAATCACCCCCGTCGATCACGGCAATGGCCCCCACGTCCCTGGCAATCTCCCCTACTTGGGCGATCTTCCCTAGAACGGTGTCAGTCCAGTTGTCGGTGCGGGATCTGGGGGTGTGATCCGACAGGTGGATGTCGGTCCTCCACACAAGAGTTATCATGGGGTCTCCTGAATCAGGCGCAATCGCGATAACACTTCATCCACCTTATGCTTCATGTCGGACTCCCAGAGGAGACTTTACGCTCAGAACAGGTCCAGCACACCGACCTCATCGGGAGTGTTGGTGTACAACACCTCACCACTGGTCTTACCAGCCGACGCACGCAGGGTCAGGTGGGGCTTGAAAGGGAGCCATGACGCCCCCTCCCCCTCACACACGATCACCTGACCTTTGCGGTCCATGCACCACTGACCCAGCACGGGGTAGTCCAAGGCAGCGGACCCGAACCGATACCCTGTGCCAGCATCCCCTGTGTACGGGGGGTCAACGAACCATGTCGCCTCGATGTCAGGGGCCAAGGTGTAGTCACCCTCCAGGATCTCCCAATGCTTCACCTTGTGGATGCAGGATGCCATGTAGGGCTTGCTGGCCTTCCATGCCGCCATGAGGTTTGGGGTGACCCCGTACTTCTTGTACTGCCACCACCGTTTGCTGGCCGAGTGGAGGATGTGGAGAAGGTGGGGGGTCTGGACCCCAAGTTCTGGGTCTGGGAAATTGAGGATGTCCTGCTCAGTGGCCTCGTGGATGACCCACCGCCATAGTGCAGCAAGCACCGGGTCACGCTCGATGAGGATGACCCTCCGTTGCCAGTTGTCAGCGTGGAGCGCGTAGGAGGCGGAACCTGCGAACGGCTCTACAATGGTGGGGTGTGTTGGGGGCGGGTATGACGCGATGATCTTCTTCTTGCGTCCGTAGAAGTACCACATTGATGAGACTTTACGCCCTAGAACAGGTCCAGCACACTGGGTTCCAAAGGAACCTCAGGCTGTGCAACAGGCACCTGACCTAGACGTAGTGCGGCTACCCTGTACACCTCGGGATTGACCTCCGCGGTGTACCCAGCCCGACCCATACGAGACGCCACGAAGGTGGCTGTACAGAGACCGCCGAAAGGTTCCCACACCACATCACCAGGGTCTGTGGTGAGGCTCACCTGACGTTCCATCAACGCCACGGGCTTCTGGTTGGGGTGGAATGGCACTCCATCCAGGTGGACCCTCTCGGACCCTCGTACGGCGGGGTGTGTCCACACGTTGGTCAACCCGTGCTGGTGGTTCCACTTGGCCCTGAGCTTGAGGTACCTGTGCTCGTCCAGCACGATGCCATCCCCGGCGAAGTAGGGAGCGCCTTTGGGGTCGCCGTGTTCATTGGCATACGCAGAGAGCTTCTGGAACACCTCCAGGGGAGGCGGATACCACTGGATGTCGGTCCCGAAGTACTTGCGGGTGGCGGCTTCCTTCACTCCACACGCCGTGTTGGCATCCCGTCGGGGCAGACCTGTCCGGTCCCACTCGTCTCTCAGCCAACTCTGGAGGGTCACCGTGTGGCCGTCCTTGTTGAACACCGCCGGGCGGGTGTACCGGGCGCACACCTCAGTCACCACGGGGAGGCTGCGAATGGTCTTGGAGTTGACGTTCCCGGCAACGTGCCCGATCCCCTTGTCCCACGTCACCAGTTGTTCGTAGACCCATCCGTGGGACACCAGCAACGGATGAACGCTGGCCCATCCCACCTCGGTGTTCCAGAACCAGAGGGTGGTCTGCGGGTTGGCCCAGACCGACCACACACGGACGTGAGGCTCGTACCAGGATGGCAGGTCTGTTGGAGAACTTGGATCCCCCTGGAACCCACCGATGCCGTACGCCCCATCCGAGATGATGGTGAGTGGGTCAGGCCAGGAACTGTAGTGGGAGAGGCTATCCCCGAGGGAGATGCTGGAGGCTGTCACAGAGTGACTCTACGCTTGGAGGTTCCTCACGGCCCGGAGAGCGTAGGCTTCACCGCAGATACCGAGGGTGAGGTACTCAGAGGGCATCCAGGCGTAGCCGCCGTCGCCCCAGGACTCACCCCACGAGTTGCGGAGACGGAACTGCACGCCGTCGGCGGTGCGCCGGTATCCCACGAGGGTCACCGCGTGGCCACCGATGGAGGGGGCACCGGGGAGGGGGATGGTGTCTCCCGTGAGAGTCTCCCAGGAAAGAGGGATCCGAACACCGATGACCACGGGGAACCCTGAGGCCAAGGCGTACATCACCTGTCCGGGGTCGATGGTCAGCGGGTCGCTGTTCACCAGCCGGGGTGCATCCGGGTCGAGGTTGGTGGGGCGGGTGACCCACTCCTGACCCCACGACCCGATGTACCGGGTCTCGGCAGCGTAGCCCCTACGAAGGGCTGTCACGCCGTCCGCGATGAGGGCTCCAGCGTCCTCCATGATGTTCCCCTCCATCGCCCGCTCGTACCAGTACAGGGCCATACGGTCGGGACGGAGGGAGGGGAGGCTCTGGTGGGTGTGGAGGATCTCCACTGCCCCAGCGAGGGCGTGGGCAGTGCAGTTACCAGAGATGAGGATCTTCCCGTTGCGTCGGGTGACCAGCGTGTGATGGGTAGGGACCTCCGCGCAGAACACCTCCCCTTGGTATTTCTGCACAGACATCTTCTCGGCACGATCCACCGAGAGACCCTTCCTATTGCACACCGACACCCGGTGTTCCGGCAGAACCCCCCGAACAACCCGACCGTCCAGCATGGTTGCTGTACGAGGGGCACGGATGGAGATTCGGGACTCATCCCCAGACAGAAATACCAGTGTTTGCAGATCCGTCGCCAGCCTGTGTGACCCAGTGTAGTGGCATCGACGCCCATCCTGCTCACACCCATCTCCCGCGAAATGTCCCGCCAGGAACTCCCGGATCAGTGCTCCGCTCAAACGAAACACGAAAGGGGGGACGAATTTGTCCCCAGCCTTGACCCCCTCCAGATCGAGAGAACTCAGGGCATCATAGACCTGCTTGTCCGAGAACGTGAACCGATCTTTGAGCTCAAGGGCATGGACACCGATCTCACTCAGGACGGCCCGGACAAACTCCTTCTCACGGTCTTTGGATGCCGCAATCTGGATTTTGTATGAAATCCTCCCGCGGGCATGCCCCCGCTTGAGCAGGGTCCCTTCCGCGAGGTACACACCCAAGAACCGCAGCCAACTCGCCATAGGAACATCTCGGGAGACGCGGTACACCTTCCGTTTATGGTCCACACCGGGGAGGGTGTATGAGCTTGGCTGCGTCTCACCTTTCCATGTAACCCTGTTCATCAGTCCGAAGTACCATCCCAGGCCCTTGGCCTGGACAAGCTCATAGTGACTGTTGAGGGTCCGGTCGCGCTCGTTCCACTTGCGGACCAACATCTGGTGATCCGGTGTGACCCTGAAATCAAGGGACAGTTCGCTGGAGCCACAGTAAAGCTCACCCTCGTATGGGAACCGAACAAGCCTTGTGGGGAGCTCAAATGTAAGCTCTGACGTGTTTGGGTCCACAGTGGCCAACCGTTCCGTGCCTGTCAGGTGCGAAAACAGCTTGAACCCATCCTCGGTGAGAACCTCGGTGTGATCATCATGACACGAGCCCACTTGCCCTTGGTCATACATGGGAGGCAGACCCCCAAGGATCACGTCGAGCGGGAGCCCGTCGAACCCGATGCCAACCGGCGGGATTCCGACGTGGAGGCGTCCTACAGACTGGGGTGCCCGCCACCCCAGGGGGCGACCACCCAGGGTGGTGGGGAGTGTCACTGCGTCACCGGGTGAAGGTTGTTCAGGACCGGACGAAGGACCCTGCCATCTGCCATGGCCGAAGCCTCGATGGCGCGGACACGGACCATCGAACGCTCACCGACGCTGGCGTAGCCCGCGTCAAGCTGGCACGCCGGAACCAGTCGGTCCGCCACGGCACCCAGGGACTGGATCACCGGGATGAGGGTGTTCCCCAGCCCGATGCCGTTGTCTGCGAGAACTTGGGCGAGGGACACCATGGCAGTGGTGACACCCCCCACTGCCGCATACGCGACACAGCGGTCACCCCCACGGGTGTTGTACGCATCGAGGGCCGTCTGGAGGCGGACTGCCGCATCCTGGACCGCCACGAAGGCCCGATCGACCACGGGACGGGCATCGCCCGGGATGAGGTTGTCCACGATCATCTGGGCCGCAGGGATCGACCACGCGATGGTGTGGAGGACCGTCGAGACGGTGTCCGTCCAGGCCGACGGGGTGAAGACCCCACCGTCACTGGGGGGAGGGGGCTGGCAGGTTGCCCCGATGAGGGAGGCTGCGAGGAACAGGGCGAGTAGACGCTTCACTTGGATGACTCCTGGGTGGGGGGGTTGACCCTGGATTGCTTCAGGGTCTGGACGAGAACTGAGCCGACCAGCGGCCACTTCAGGGTACCCGGAGCGTCGGTGCGGGTGAGCACGGACAGCCGGTCAAGGGCCTTGTGGAGGGCCTTGCCGACGGGGCCAGCGGCCACCTTCGCAGGGAGAAGTCCGTTGATGAACGAGAGGATCGCCCCGATGAAGAGCAGAGACAGGTAAGGGTTGGCGACGATCCAGTTCCAGAGAGAGTTGAGGGATGTCATGGTGTGACTGTCCTTTCAACACCTCCCGCAGATAGGACAGTCACCGACCCCACCAAGGAGGTCCTGAACTTCGTGGATGGCCTCCTCATACTGTGCTTCGAGGGAGGCTGACTCCGACTTGAGGGACTCGGCCAGCTTAGAACGCGCCGTGAGATCCCGCTGGACTTGTCGGATTGTCTCCAGGGCCTGCATCTGCCCCTGTGAGGCACCCGCGTCAGAGAGCGGGGTGGACAGAGCCTCTCGGATCGCCACGCCCTCACGGACCACCTCGGTCAACGGGGCCATCCGGTCCTGGAGACCCCGGATGATGGTGAGAGCCTCTGCCACCTTCTTGGCCCTGACTACCAGGGCATCATCGGGGAGGGTGATGGCTGTGACAGGGGAGAGTTGGGATTGGATGGTGTGGGCTGCACTGAGTTTGGAAGCGAGGTACTGCACCTCGGTGAGCACCTTGAGGTCTGCCAGTAGGTCTTCCGCCCCCGTGGGCATCTCGACCCACCGGACGGGAACGAGGTCACCGACGGCATCGGTGAATGTCTCAATGCCATCCCTCAGAGCCGTAGTAGTGGCCAGTTGATCCTGTAGAGAGGCCACCTCCCGGTCGAGGGCATCGGCCTCACGGGTGAGGATCTCCACAGCGTCGAGTCCTGAGTAGGTGGACTCCAGGGCCTCCAGCTTCGCCACGTCCGAGACACGTACCTTGTGTTCAGCACCCTGAGCCCTTCGCTCCGACTGGGTGTTTCGCAGGGCCTCGTTGAGCACCCCGACACGGGTCACGTCCGCGATGGACTCGGCCAGCACCGAGCCGGGCTCGTCCAGGAGGAACACCTGTCCGGTGAACTGATGGGCGAACTGCGGCCAGAGCTCCCGGCCCGCCGCCTCGATGGGGGTGATCCCGAGGGACTGCACCTCTGGTGGGGGAGCCCCAGCCCCCACCTTGTTGAGTTTCTTGCCGTCTACGGTGTAGCTGTTGACCTTGTCGCCCTTCTCCCAGACGAGGGTGCGACCGTCACCGAACGTGAGGGTGACGGTGCATTGGTCTTTCCCGTAGCGGACGAACTTGGTGCCTCTGGCGTTGGTGACAGCCCCGAACACCGCACGGTGCAGGGCAGACTTCCCGCCGTTGTTGGCTCCCGTGATGACGGTCAGACCCGAGACCTCAATCTCGGCGTCTTCGATACTCTGATAGTTCTGGACCCGGATCTTGACCGTCATGGGGATGCTCTACCGTACGCCCGACTACTCGGCTGAGTCGGTCTCTTCGGCTTCGGCCATGGCTTCCGCCAGGGCCTTCTTCGGGCCACTCCCGATGGAGTCCACCATGGCCATGAGCTCATCGGTGTCGATGTTCTCCGCGGCGTCGGTGTCAGCGATGACCGGGGGCGCTGCCATGATCTTGGGCGTCACCTGTGCGAACAGGGCCGCGAGGAGCTTGGGATCCTCCCGGAGGGCCTTGAGGAACTGGGCCATCCCGTGGGCCTTGAGCTCGCCCGTGGGGGCCGATGACCATGTCAGGTGAGAGCCCGCCTTGGCGACGATCTTGTAGTTGATCGCGAGCTCGGCCACGGAGCGGGCGTTGTCGATGCCCAGGCCAGCGGCCATGTAGTACTTGAACTCGTTGTGGGCGCTGTCGCTCACCTTGTTCTTGTCGAGCTTCAGGATCACCTGGGTGCCGACGACCTTGTCCTCCATCTTGTTGGTGAGGGGGTCGAACACCTTTCCCTTCTCCTTCTGGAGGACCCGGAGGGACAGACGGAGGCTGGTGAAGAACTTCCACGCCTCGCCACCCTGGGGTGCGCTGTCCGGTCCGCCTCCCGACATGGACGACATGGTCTTCCGCATCTGGGAGATGGCGAGGATGGTGGAGTTCGAGCTCGCCATCTGGCCCTTGACCTTCGGGAGGAAGTCCGACCACGCCGCGGCGACACGTCCGGGGCGGTCCTGCTCTCCCACCTCGTCCACGGCTTGGTTGACCTGCTTCTCGGGCTTGCCAGCCCCGACGGAGTCGAGGACGATGAGGTCCACGCCCTCGGAGATCATGACGATCATGGTCTTCATCCCCTCCTCCAGCGTGTTGGGCTGGATCAGGATGAACTTGGTGTCGTCTCCGATGGGCACACCGAGGGACTCCGCGTAGCGCGGCTCCACCTCGTGTTCCCAGTCGATGTAGCAGACGGTCCCGCCGTTCGCGCACACGCTGGCCGCGATGGTGAGGGCCAGCGTGGTCTTGCCCGCGCTGTTGGCCCCGTAGAGTTGCGTGATGCGTCCGCGGGGGATGCCGGGGCACGGGGCGATGCCGTTCTTGTTGATCTTGCCGCCGATGGCGAAGTCGATGACGATGCTGCCCGTGGGGATGTGGGGGATCGTCTCCTTGAGCATGTCCAGAGACAGCGGGACAACGAGGTCCTCCTTGAGGACGGTCTTGAGGGCGCTACGGGCGCGGGTGAGGGCACTGACCCTGGGTGCCGCTGCGGCACCCTTGGTTCCGATCCGTGCCTTGGTGGGGGTAGAAGTTTCGGTGCTCTTTGCCATTGGGTTGGGCTATCCTTGTGGGGTTGTCGGATGAAAAGACGGGAGGGATGAAGCCGCTAGCATTACGCCCACCATGGTGGGCGTAGGGGACCATTCAGGTGCAAACCCCTGATGGATCCTGTGACCAGCGGAAGAACCGATCCTCCTCCCGGTAGATGAGGCCGGATTTCTCGGTCTTGCCCGCCTTCTTCCCTTTGGTGAAGGTGTGCGTCTTGGAGAAGTATTCGAGCTCCACGGGGGTGAGGTCTGTGTCGGTGAGAGCGCCATCCAGGTACTGCCAGAACCTCCCCGCAAGCCGTCCCACCAAGTAGGCGTCGGCCTCGTTGTGGTTGACGTTCCTGCCTTTGCCACCAAGGTCGTGCTTCATCGCTGCGACCATGTCGGGTTTCTTCATCACCCACTTGTCTGGTCGTTTCAGGGACTCACGGGCGTGGGCTTTGACCTGGAGAGGGGAGAAGAACACCACGTCGCGGCGTTCGAGCTTGAGGGCCTCGTTGGAGTACACAAACAGCGAGTACATGCCCTCACTGAATGTCCCCCCGAAAAATGGGGACTCAATCCCAACCCGGTCCGGGTTGTGCGCTTGAATCAGAGTGCGGAGTGTTTCCCGCATAGTTGTGTACCGATCCACGAAAGCCATGCTGGACGGCGTCTGGATCCTCCCGCGGGCCACACATCGGGCGATGCCTTCCGCACAAGTGTCATGCACCGCCCACCCATAGTTGGTGAGGGAGGGGTCACACCCAAGCACAATCACCGCTGCCTCCAGGACTTCCAGCTACGGATGTTGGAAATGTCCCGCCACTCCTCACCCTCAAAATCAACTGCAACAGGTCCCATAGGGCACTCCAGATAGCCGAAAGGCCCGGCAGGGGTTTCCTACCGGGCCTTCGGGGTGTTGCTGGGCTGGAGAACTTGTCCAGCCCAGAGGCTCACTTGAGCATGTCGTCGAGCATCCCGTCGAAGTCGGCGCTGTTGCTGGCGACGGCACCACCGCCACCACCGACCGGGGACGGACCCCCGCCCTTGCCGAGCTTCTCGCGGATCTGGTCGAGCGACAGGTCCTGGGCGATGTCGCGGGAGAGGGTCGCCGCCACCGCCGCAGCGGCCTCGATGATCTGCTTCGCACGCGCCGGGCTCTTCTCCAGGAGCTTGCGGAACAGGCCCTCCTTGCAGGGGCTGATGTCGATCTTCTGGTACTGCGAGTCGGTGCAGGCCAGGGTCATGTCGTGGCACCCGAGCGGGAACTCCTTGTGCCGGGCCTCGACGGCGCGGTACTTGTCGGTGCTCATGATCCAGGGCATCACCTCGAACTGACCCGCCGCGAAGCGGTTCTGGTCCAGGGTGCCGCGGCTGTCCGTGGGCCACACGCACAGGATGGTGGCGCAGTACATCTTGGACGGCGCTCCCCCGGCGAGCTTGACCCACTCGGGACCCTTGTCCATGAAGTACCCGACGCCGGGGACGTAGAGGCGCTTGCACCCGATGAACTTGGGCGACGGCCAGGGACCATCGCTCTTCGCATCGGGGCCGATCTCGGGCTTGCCCTCCTCCAGCCCCTTCCAGTAGACGAAGGAGACGCGGGTGGTCTCACCCTCCTTCCCCTTGTACCGCTTGCTCTTGATGCCGACGCCGTCGTCGTTTTCTCCGAACCCGAACTCCATGACTGCCGATGACATTGTGTGATTCCTCCGCGAGCTTGGTCGTTGGTTGAGGACAGTGCTCGCACACTACATTACGCCCCTGGGTTCACCCCCAGGAGAAAATTCATCCAAGTGCCGAAAAAAGGTCGTCGTCGATGGCCCCATCCTCGAACATGACGGGGGTCTCCTGGAGCTCCAAGGAGCTCTTGGTGTTGGGGATGTTGCTCAGGGCGTCTTCCACCGAGAGCTCAGTGTCACCGGCAAATTCAACCGGGATCTCGGACTCTTCGAGAGCCTCAGGCTCCTCGGTGTCACCCGGGATGGGGAGGTCCTCTTCGGTCGGAGGGAGTTCCTTGGCCTCCTGGTCCTTCTTGTTCTTGAGCACCGTGGCGAACAGGTTGTTCACCTCGTCCTGTGCTGGGTCGAGAGCCGACTCGTGGAGCTTGCGGACGTTGGGGAACGAGCGCCCCCAACGTCCACCCAGGGAGATTTCCTCCTGACAGACCTTGAGTTGGTCCTTCAGCCGTCCCTGTGCGTCCTTCAGGTCTGCGCGCTTGGCCTTCACCACCACGACCACTGCGGACAGGTCCTCGACACAGGCGGTCAGCCGGTCGATCTCCTCGGCCTCTGGCCGCAGACGGTTGCTCGCGATGGCCTCACGGTCGGCCACGTTCCGACCCATACGAACCTCGGGGTCGTTGGCGAACAGGTCCATCTTGGCGAGGTGCATATCAGCCTTCGCCGCACGGAGGGCCTTCTTGTACCTGTGAAGGTCCTGTGAGAGGGACAGGAAGATCCGTTCGCACCGGGTGAGGAACCCCCGGCACTCGGAAATCTTCTGGTTCAGCCTCTTGGGTCCGAGCTCCAGCGGGTCCGCATCGAGCTCCATCTGCATCGTGGCGAGGTCCGTGTAGAACCCGTCCATCCGGGCTGAGTCGAGCGCCGGGTCACTTGCCGTCGTTGGATCCATCGGTCTCCTGGTCCTGCATTGATGCCAGGACGCTCACCAGCATCTGGCTGTAGTTGCTCTTGGTGATGGCGATGTTGCTTTCCGCCACCGACTTGGGGAGGTTCCCGCCTGCCGCCGCGTTGCGGTACGCCGCGAGGTCCGCCTCACGGGCCACCTGCACCGAGGCCACGATGGCCTCCTGCATGGTCATACCCGTGACGCTGTGGGCCTCGTCGCCCTCGTCCATCACCGCCACCACGCCGTTTCCACCATCCTCCTGGGTGGACCGCCACGATGCGCTGAACCCAGCGAAGCTGTCCCCTCGCTGCCCCTTCACGCTCCGGGTGGCCACCACCTTGTTGAACACGAGCCCGTTCTGGACTCGCTTCACCAGTGCCTTGATCTCGTTCTTGGTCATGTGCATCTACCCTTTCGCTGTAGCATTACGCCCGAAGACGCTGCGAAAACAGTGTGTTTCGAGCGTCCTCTCGGTTGTTGTTGACGGCCATCTCCATCGCTCGGTGCGTACCCAGGAGGATGACCTTCTTCTTGGCACGGGTGATGGCCGTGTAGATCAGATTCCGCTGTAGCTGGTGAGAGAACCCCTCCACAAGGGGCATCACCACCACGTCGTACTCCAACCCCTGACACCGATGGATCGTCACTGCATACGCCAGACGCAGGAGAGACCGGGCCTTCGCGATGGGGATGCGGACCATGAGGACGGGCGGGCCGTGGATCTTGATTTCGATCTCCTTGGCGTTCTTGTCGATGAAGTTGACCTTCGCCACGTCGCCGTTGAACACGCCAAGTTTGTAGTCGTTCTTGGACACAATCACCCGGTCGCCCTCACGGAGGATCTCCCCACCAACCGACACCTCATGGAGTCCATGCTGTGCCGGGTTGATGGCCTCACGAAGCCGTGTGTTCAGGTTGGTGACCCCGAGGGTGCCAGCGTGGCGGGGGGAGAGAACTTGGAAGTTGGCCCGCTGCCCGTAGAGCTTCTCGGACAGGGTCACGATGGTCTGGAGGATCTTGTCATCGTCCGTCATCGGGATGAGCCCGAAGTCCGACTTCAACGGGGCCTCTGGGATGCGCCCGTGGAAGATGTCGTGCGCCGCCGTCACGATGGGGGAGGTGTCCGCTTGGCGGAAAATCTCCGTGAGGGCCACCGTGGGGAACTTCCCAGAGGCAATCAGGTCACGGAGCACGTTGCCCGCTCCCACCGACGGAAGCTGTGCGGCATCCCCGACGAACACCAGCCGGGTGTCCGGGCGTGTAGACACCAGCACCCGGTACAGGAGGGCTTGGTCCACCATTGAGCTCTCGTCAATGACCACCACCTCCGCGGGATGGGGGTTGCTGGCGCTGTAGCCCCACTCCTCACCCTCACCCTCGGAGGTTGCACCCTCGGCAGTTGCCATCCCGACCACGCCCGCATAGGTGGTCTCCCGCCCGTCATCGGTGTCGGTTCCCTTGGCCTTGAATGCCCGGTGGATGGTCGCAGCGTTCACCCCGGTCACGGATGCCACACGCTTCGCCGCGATGCCCGTAGGAGCCACCACCAGGGGTTGCACACCCGCCTCGTGGAGGAGTGTCAGCGCCATGCGGAGGGAGGTGGTTTTCCCCGACCCAGGGAGGCCCGTGATGATGGAGACAGCCTCGGTGAGGGCGTTGAGGACAGCCTCCGACTGCTTTGCAGACAGCCCAATGCCCAGGTTGGTACCCACCTGTGAGAGGTACTTCTCACCCGCCTCCCGCAGCGTGATCCCAGGGACCTCTGACCCGAGGATGGCATTCGCATACCGCGTTGCACGATCAGCAGGAATGGCTGCGGTGGTGAGTCGTGCCCGGAGGATCTGTGCCGACCCATCCTCGGTCCTGAACGACCAGGGGTCGTAGATGGCTGTGGTTCCCGGGAACGACCGCTCCACCACAACCTTGGACTCATCCATGAGGGCCTTGAGGCCCACCACAATGTCCTTGTCGGTCATGAGCGGGTCGAGGGGGCGCACCGCACCGAGAAGTTCGCCCGTGGTGAGGTACAGGTGCCCACTCCCCTTGGAGGACTTGGCAGCGTAGGTGATGGCCCCCTTCACCCGGTTGGGGTTCGAGGGTGAGCGGTCTAGGCTCAGTCTCTCGGCCACCGTGTCGCAGTCCTGGAAACTCACCCCGTCGATCTCAACGAGCCGCCAGGGGTCCGTGGAGAGGACATCCTGTGCAGCGTCCCCGAACACGGACCACACCTGTCGGATCTTGCCTTGAGGCAGTCCCAGGTCACCGAGGAAATCCAGGGTCAGGAACTGCGACCGGGCGATCCTCCACTTGAGGGCGATGTGCTCTGCGATGAACGTGGTGACACCGGGCACCTTCCTGAGCTCCTCGGGGTCAGAGAGGGCCGCGAGAAGGTTCCCCTTGAACGTCTCACGGACCCTCGCCGCGAGGGTGCTCCCGATGCCCTGGGACAGCAGCACCTTCTCACAGGTGTCATCGTCCCACCCATTCTTGAGGACGGGTGCCCTGGTGATCTTCACCTGATGGCCGTACTTGGAGTGGTTGTCCCACACGCCCTCGAACCCGAACCAGACCCCCACGGCGACCTTCACCCCAGGGATCTCCCCCCGAACGGTGATGATGCTGGAAGTGTCAGGGGCGGTTGGGGAGAGGGACTCAGCGTCGAGGGACATCCGAAGGATGTAGAACGCTTTGGCTGGATCGTCGTGGCGGATCGAGTGGACCCGCCCCGAGAAGTAGGTCGAGGCGGTCCGGGGGGTCGGGGGCATGGCCTACATTACGCCCCGAAGGCTGTCAGACCGGGTGCTGTGCAGCCACCATCCGGCAAATCTCCAAGTACCTGTCCTGAGTGAAAACGCTCTTCATGCGGTTCACGTCCTTGTGGACCCACTGGACGTTGCCTACGACGTACCCCGCCCCCGAGTCAATCCTGTCCAGGGATGCAGTCTGGGGGTCACGGTTAGGCCCACGGAGGTGCTTGGCGAAAACGAGCGAGATGCCAGAGAGGGCACACCTACGGTTCTGTTGGAGGAACAGATCCCACAGGTACTCGATGGTCAGATTGAACTCCAGAGGGGTACGCCCACTGTCCCCGCTGGCACTACGCTTGATTTCCCAGAAGAAGTTGCCGCTGATGTCGCCATAACCGGCCCATTGGGCATGTGCTGCTCCAGATTTGACCCTGGAGCAACCACACGAGGTTGTGTTCCCGCGAACGAGATGCCCGCTGAACACTGTTCTTTCGGTGCCACACTCACAACGACAGAGGTAGCGGGTGCCCCCACTCCTGGATGTGGCCACCCGCTCTGTTACTGTGAGTTTGCCGAAAACTTGACCGAGGCTGACGACGTGTTTCTTACCGGGCATATCTAACATGCCCCGATAGGACGGCTAGCGATGGCGTGCTAGATTTCGCAGGCCCCACCAGAGCAAGCCAAAACTGCGGAGCCCTCACCCTCGTCACGGGTCTCGTAGTACGAGAGCACGGAGAAGTCCACCTTGGGCATGGTGAGCATGGCCTCGTTGTACTGCTCCTCGGTGATCTCGGCGTACGGCGGGAGCCTGTACTTGGTGCCTGACTCGTCGAAGTTCAGGAAGGACAGGCCGGTGACATCATCGAAGTTGTCCCAGAGCCACTGACCCACCTCCTTCCACTCCTCGTCACGGACGTAGATGGTGGCTGACTGGTTGTGGCCCTTGGTGCTGCACCACGTCCGCATGATCTGGAGGTAGCGCTTGCACTGGTCGAGGGCCTTCTCGTGGTGCCGCAGCTTCGCTCCCTCGGGTGCCTTCACCGGGAATCGGGCCACCCACACGTCCACGTTGTCGTCGTCCAGGTGCTCCTGCCCGTTCTCCTTGAACAGGGGGACGCCCTGGTCACGGATGAGATGGAACAGGGGATCCTTGGCCGAGATGCGGACATGACGGAAGTAGTGGGGCGCGTACCGGGGGTGGAACCCCGAGGCGCAGTCCACGAACTGCGATGAGTTCCCCGAGGGCTTGCCACAGGTGATCGCGGCGGGGGGGTTGGTCTTGAGGTACGAGGTGGCGAAGGTGGCGGTGTCGCAGGCGACGGAGTTGAGGTAGGTCATGGCCTCCTCGTTCTCCGAGAGGGCCGGGTTGTCGCACTGCCCGGTGATGTCCACACCCAGGAGGTTGTCCTCCTCGCAGAGCTCCTTCCACGCGGGACGGAGGTACGGGAAGTGGGTGTAGGAGGCTTGGATCGCGCCCAGCCACGATGCGACCTCCACCTTCTCGGCCATCGTCTCGACGGTGTCGTGGGGGCGCATCACCGCCGCGGTGAGGTTGCAGAAGCTGCCGCCGCCCCCAGCCCCGGTCCAGGGGTCATGTGCCCGCTTGAACCGGAGCTTGATCTCCGCACACGGGTTGCTCCGGAACTCCCCACCGCGCTTCGCGACGTTGGGCGGGGTGACGCAGAAGAACCCGCGCTCTCCCGACCCCGACGCTGCCAGGGACTCCCACTCCCGCCAGAACACCTCGGAGGTGGGGCGTTCCAGGTAGACGGCGCTGTTGTTGGCCATGTACCGGATCGCGGGGAACTTCCCCTTGTTCCAGTCCTTGGCGTCGCGCATCTCGGGGTCATCCACGTCCGAGAACGAGATGAGGCTGGCCCGACGGAAGCCGCCGACCATGACGATTTCCGCGACCATGCACATGATGTCATGTGCCTCGATGGGCCTGAGCCGCCGACCCGCCGCGTTCGAGATGGTCTCGAACGCGAAGTCCAGCACCCGCTTCAGAGGCTCCGGGCCAGACGCCCGACCGCCCTTGGTCTTGAGGCGGGCACCCTTCTCCCGGATGAGGGAGTAGTTGAAGTTCACCCGGCGACCCAGGTGGTACTGCACCATCCCGAAGTACACCGCGTCGGCCCACCCCTCGGTGGAGTCCTGGATGATGTAGTCGATGCAGTCGCCCGTGGGCTGGGCGATCTCCGGGAGGTTGTTGACGAACGTCCGCTCCACCGAGAAGCCCACGCCCGTCCCCTGCATGAGGATGTACAGCCCCTCGCTGAACGCACGGAGGTTGTCGATGGGGAGGAAGGAACAGTTCCCCGTCACCTGACCATTGGCCAGAGTGAAGGATCGAGTGTGCGGCTCCACGACGCAGAACACGTCTCCCTCACCATCCGGGGTGATGCTCTCCACACGGAACGTGGCAGCATTGCCGGTACCGAGAAGAAACATGTGGAGCGGTGCGGAGCGGTCCCCGTAGTTGGTGGGCTCCGGGTAGGTTTGGTCCGCCAGGAACTTGTAGCCCGCGAGAGCCGCGTTTGCGCGAACCCAGGTGATGAGCTCCTCCTGCTGGGTGCTGAACCGAAGGTTGCCAGAGGTCCCCGTGCCGCACCCGTCGGCCAGATACAGACCCCGAAGGAAACCTGCAACGTAGGCAGGATCCGTGGTCGTCGGGAGCTCCTTCCAGGAGACCTTGTCCGCCCCGAGGTAAACCATCGGGTCACCGTCGTATGACGGGGGGTACGAGCACTTGAACTCACTGAAGAGTTCCCCCAGAAGGCGGGCCTTCTTGCCGCACAGGCGAACCTGCGCGTAGGGATGGGAGTCCGCCTTGTTGAGGGTCCCGTCTCCATAGACGAAACCGTGACGCACCCCGTCCATGTCCATCATCTCGTCGCCCATGGCGAGATTGGGGGCGCAGAGCTTGTCCCCCACCTTGAGGGCGGTGGTCTCGGACCCGTCCTGGAGAATCCAGCGGTGGTCGGCGGTCACCCGGACGGCATGGGTCTGGTTGCCATGCTTCCCACCCGTGTGGTGCCCAAGGGTGACCTTGAACAGCTTCTGAACCCCGTAGTGGTGGACAGACGCCCCACGCCACTGGCCGTCACCGGCCAAGACCCGCACCTCGCCCGAGGTGGGGGAGCGACGACGCGGACCCACAGCTTCCCATGCGTCACGGAGGGTGCGGACCCCCTGGTCGGTGACGAACTCCACGTCCCCGGCGAAGCAGTTGTAGCCGCAGACGTTGTCCCGCTCCATCGCAGGACCCGCGCACCACAGGGCTCGCATCGACGGGAGCACGTCGAGGTTGAGGATGAGCTTCTCGACGCGGTGCCGAAGACCCGCGGGGAGCTCACGGTCCTTGAACACAAACTCCGTGTACCTGGACACGGTCTCGGCCCAGTTCTCCCGGCGACCGATCTCGTCCACCCACCGCGCGTACGTGCGCGTGTAGACGAACTCACTCAAAAGATTGGGAAATGGGCTCCCGTCGAGCATAGATGACTCCTCACTCGTGAACAGACGTTGGGTGTTTGCAGGGATTGAACCGGGGGCACCCCGGGACGCCCACCCTGTTGGGGGGTACTGACGCCGGGGTATCAATCAGCAACCGAGGGTCAGTGGGCCAACCGAAGGACCCCGGATTCCAAAATTCCCCAAGGGTTGATAGCTCCCGAAAATACTGCTTCTTGGGACTTCGCAATGACCCCAAGCAGTTCCCGGCACCCATCAACGCCCCAGTTGCGAGCACATGGAAGCACCCTGTGCTCCCAGTACCATGGTGAGGACCCTACCCTCCCAGCAGCACTCGCCGGGGACACCCCTTTGCTGTGCAGATACGAAGCCTGGAGCCATCGGAGAACCGACGGAGTGATGGATCTCCCACACACTTCGATGGTGGGGTCACCCTTCTTGGACTTCTTGTACCGGGCGAGCTCGTCAGAGATGGCTCTGCGGTTCCTTGTCCCAAGGGCGTCTACCAGGGGTCCACCGTCCAACTCCGAGAGTGGTGCCATGGTGGCTTTGATGTGGACCGGCTCCAGGGCCTTCACACCAAGGGCTCTGGCGAGGTGGAGGGCCTTGTCGATCTCGAACGAGACAACCCCAAGGTCGTTGCCCACCTTCTTCACCAGCGCGCGGGCCAGTGGCTCGGGGAGGCTCACACCCTGGGACTTGCAGAGCTCCCGGGCGTAGTCCGCCGCGTGCTCGTCCATCTTGTAGAACGGGGGGAGGGAGAACAACTTGGTGTTCGCCGCTGGGAACCCGTCGAGGATGCCCCCGCTGGGTTTGTCATCCTCGGACACCAGCAACAGCAACAGGTACGGGCTTGGGTCGTTGAGGTGGTCCGCCACATCCTCGGGAGCCACCTTCTCGGGGTGGGTGATCACCACGAGGGTGTGGTTTGAGAACAGCACCCCGACGGACGAGAGCACACCCTGGAGTCCGTTGCGGTCGGTCCCATCGAGAGGGTGGATGAGGTAGCCGTCCTTGGAGAACTTGGAGATGAACTCACGGATGAACACACGACGGCGGTGCTCATCCGTGCCCGCCACCAACAATGCCGCGGGATTCTTCACAGGCACAGGAATGCCCGGTGGTCCGCCAGGAGGAAACTGCTCACCACCCTTGCAGGCGTGAGAGGTGCCGGGCCGAACAGTTCCCGGAGGTTGTCCCAGAGGTGGGTGTACTTCGGGTCGGGGGTGGGGACGGACATCCCAGGAGCCACCCTTTCCACGACTGACCGAAGCAGGAGGTCCAGGTTCTGGTTCTCCCCCTTGAGCTCCTCCACCAGAGAGACCCAGTCCCCCTCCAGGTAGGACTTCAACACCACCTGGGCGGACGCCTCGTAGCCCTCCAACCGGGATTCCGCCCCAGGGCAGAACTGAAGGACACACCTGGACTTGAGGGTGTTGGCGACCCCACCAAGATCCCACGCCCACAGGAACGGTCGGACCCCCTCAGGGTTGAAGTCCTCGATGGTCTTCAGGAGGACATCACTGGTGGCAGATGACACCTCATCCACAGGACCAACGAGAACCGACCCCGTGGCAGCACCTCCAGGGAGCCCCCTGGAGATGAGTGAGGTGAGCTCCCGAGCTCCCTCCTTCTTGAGGTCCGACCCTGTGAAGGGGATGAGCCTCCCGTGTGAGAGAGCCGCAGCGTGACCCACAGCTTCCGCATCAGGTCCGTGATACAGAACGCACGAAGTTGGGATGTACACAGAGGGGACCCTACAGGTTGTGGGGTTGACGGCTGTTACGGAAGGTGCGGAACCCACAGACGCGGGCACCCTTTTCACAAGGTGCCCCCCGACTCCAGAGCCTGAACCAGTAGTCACTGAAGATTTCCCAGTCCGTCCCGAAACAACCACCACAAGTACGGTTCTTTTCCGGCTGGTTGGAGGTGGTGGTCACCCGCGACTTACGCCCACATTGTGAACCTCACCCTGAGAAGTTCACCAGGGGGAGCCACAGGGATGCCGTGAGGTTCCTTCGGAGGTACGCCTCCACAAGGTTCCTGGACATTGGGTTCCTCCACCCGTTCACATAGGTGGGCGTGATCGCCACCAGTTCTGTGAGGGTCGGAACCACCACTGCTTCCCATAGGTCCCCCATCCACTTCGAGTTGGACGGCTGGAGGAGAACAAACCGTGAGGGATGTGCTGGTGTGGTTGTTGGGAACACCACTCTCAGGTCACCCTTCAACAAGGCCCAACAGTCCTGCACCAACCCCTGGAAAGGGATGATGGTCTGGTCGAGATTTGAGGTGCTCACCCTCCTCCATGAGGATAGGACAGCTAGCCAAGGACGAAGGTCTCCTACCCACCCCCTGCTAAGAGGTGGTCTGACAGTCCCAAGGCTGGTTCCTCTCAGAGGGTGGTGTCTACGGTGTCTGTGTCGTCGCTACTACTACGGGTACAGAGAGCAGAGGGAGTACAGGTACAGAGAACAGAGGGATCAGAAACAGAGGGAGAACAGAGAGAACCAAGGAGAACAGAAACAGAGGGAGAACAGAAACAGAGGGAGAACAGAGAACCAAGGAGAACAGAAACAGAGGGAGAACTAGGAACTGCTTGGGTTGTGGTGTTGGTGATGTTCATGGTGTAGTGATTGGATCTAACAACCTTCACCCCTTGAATCCCTGCTAAGGTTCACCCTTACGGTATGAACTTGTTCCCTGAGTCATCCAACGGGAACTGGGGGGCTTGAAGGCAGTGGAGAGCGAGTCTTCCGTACCTCTCTCCGGGGCCTCTTTCGTAGGCACCTAGCTGTGGAACCTTTCAGGTACCGTGGGGGTAGGTGGAACCCGATACTCACCAGGAGGGGGGAGCCTGATCCACTGGCCTTCTCAGGGGCTTGGGGAACAACCTCGTTGGTGTCTACAGGAAGCCTGGGTCCTCACGGCGATCTTCGGCAGCGTCCACTATGAAGCCGGTTTTAGCGACCTCCTCTGCGACCTTTCGGTCTGGAGTCCGTCGGGCACCCCTGTTGGTGAGGTGTCCGTATTTCCCCGGGCTATTGTTCCCATCACGAACCCTTTCCAGGGGGCCGGTATCAGGGAGGTCCAGACCGGGAGGGGTCTCCACTCCCCCACTCGTTGGTCCTGGAGGACTCACGGGGTGGGGTGACGATCAGCGCCGGGGTGTAGACCCACCCCCTCGGGGAAGTCAACGG
>Ga0209170_1000174_pt1 | contig 31209 bp, 30 predicted proteins | sample KloWWTKNB14_bulk_FD_187178 | JGI IMG/M metagenome (GOLD analysis project Ga0209170, IMG submission 187178) | Active sludge microbial communities from Klosterneuburg, Austria, studying microevolution and ecology of nitrifiers - Klosterneuburg... | ecosystem: Engineered > WWTP > Aerobic digester >...
GCCTGTCGGGCGCGACCGCGGCATGGCGATCGAGGAGAGTCAGTCGCTCCTGATCGAGATGATCGTGTGCCGCAGCCGGCCCTTTGTCCGCTACCTGATGCCGCTTCTGCAGAAGCATTTTGGCGTAAGCGGCCCCGAGTGGGATCCGGAGAACGTTTACGCGCACCTGACGCGCGTGCGGCGCAGCCTGATCCGGGTTGACGCCGACGAGCTGACCTATCCGCTGCATATCCAGCTGCGCTACGACCTCGAGAAGCAGCTGCTTGCGGGCGCGCTCGCGGTGCGCGAACTGCCGGAAGCCTGGGCGGAGTTCATGCAGGCACGCTTCAACGTCCGGCCCGCAAGGCAGCAGGAAGGCTGCCTGCAGGATATCCACTGGGCAGTAGGCTCCTTTGGTTACTTCCCTTCGTACGCGCTCGGCGCTGCCATCGCGGCTCAGCTCTTCGAGAAGCTGCGCGGGGATGTACCGGCGCTCGACGAGCAGATTGCCCGCGGCGAGTTCGCGGGGCTCTTCGGCTGGCTGCGCGAGAAAGTGCATGGCCTCGGCGCGAAAGTATCGACCCAGGAGCTTCTGAAACTCGCGACTGGCAAACCGCTGACGGCCACCGCCTCGCTGCGCTATCTCGAGGGCAAATATCTCGAGGACCCCGCCTCGCGCAGCGCCGCCGCGTGAGGTCCGCGCTCCGGTAACATGGCGGCCATGGCCGCAACTGCCCCCTCCGGTTCGAACACCTCGAAGCGACTCGCTGCGCAGCTGCGCGGTCTCGTCGGCAAGGCGATCGCGGATTTCCGGATGATCGAGCCGGGCGATCGCGTGCTCGTGTGCCTTTCGGGCGGCAAGGATTCCTACACGCTGCTCGACCTGCTGATGTCGCTCCAGCGCAGTGCGCCGGTCGAGTTCGAACTGGCCGCCGCGAATCTCGACCAGAAGCAGCCGGAGTTCCCCGCGGAGGTACTGCCCGATCACTGCCGCGCGCTCGGCGTCCCCTTTCACCAGATCGAGCAGGACACCTACAGTGTCGTGAAGCGCGTGATTCCCGAGGGGCGCACGATGTGCGGGCTCTGCTCTCGTCTGCGGCGCGGTGCGCTGTACCGGTTCGCAGCGGAAAACGGCTTCACGAAGATCGCGCTTGGCCACCACCGCGACGACATCGTCGAGACGCTCTTCCTCAATCTCTTTCACGGCGGACGCCTGAAGGGCATGGCGCCGAAGCTTGTGTCGGAAGACGGGCGCAACATCGTGATCCGTCCGCTCGCCTATGTGCCGGAGCGCGAGATCGAGCGCTTCGCGCGCGCGCGCGCCTTCCCGATCATTCCCTGCCGGCTGTGCGGCTCGCAGGACAACAACCAGCGACTGGCAGTGAAGCGCATGCTGGAAGGCTGGGAGCGCGAGCACCCGGGACGCGTCGCGTCGATCTTCTCTGCGATGACCCAGGTCGAGCCCGCGCATCTCGCCGACCCGCAGCTGTTCGATTTTGCGTCGCTCGCCCGCAAGCCCCAGTGACCACTCTCCTGCCGCTCGCCAACGCGTACTGGGTGCAGCGCGACCGCTGGCTCGCGGGTGAATACCCGGGTGGCGCAACGCGCGAGGCGACGCGTGCGCGCCTCGCGGCACTCGTCGCGCTCGGCATCGACACCTTTGTCGATCTGACAACCCCCGGCGAGCTGCCGGCGTACGATGCGGCGCTCGCGCCCGGCGTGCTGCACATCAGAAAGCCCATCCCCGATCACGGTCTGCCGCTCGAGCCCGAGCACATGGGCGAAATCATCGGGGTCATCGACGAACTGCTCGGCGACGGGCGCCGTCTCTATCTTCATTGTCGCGCAGGAATCGGCCGCACCGGGATGGTGGTCGGCTGTCACCTCGCACAACACGGCGTGCGTGGCGACGCCGCGCTCGATGCGCTCAACGTGCTCTGGGCAGACAGCGCCCGCTCGCGCAGCTGGCCCTCGATCCCCGAGACCGCCGAGCAGCGCGACTATGTCTATCGCTGGCCGGCGCCGCTCGACCCGACGCTCGACGACGATGCGATGGCGGCGACGCACGCCCTGCGCGAACGCTTCACGGGCGCGCTGCTCGGGCTCGCGGCAGGCGATGCACTCGCGGCGGCGACCCAGTTCCGCAAGCCCGGCAGCTTTACGCCGGTAGGCGACCTGCTGGGCGGAGGGCCCTTCGAGTTGCCGCGTGGCGCCTGGAGCGACGACACGGCCATGGCGCTGTGCGTGGCCGACAGCCTGCTCGAGCGGGGTGAATTCGACCCGGTCGACCAGATCGAGCGCTTCATCCGCTGGCAGCGCGAGGGGTATCTCTCTGCGACCGGCCAGTGCGTCGGCATCACAGGGGGTGTAACGCGAGCCCTGGGCACCGCGGGCTGGCGGCGGCAGCGCTTCCCCGGTTCGCACGATCCCGCGCAACTCGATCCCGAAGTACTGACACGGGTCGCACCGGTCGTGCTCCATTACTTCAACGAACCGGGTGCGGCGATCGAGCGCGCGGCCGATGCGGCCCGTACCACCTGCCAGGCGCCGCTCGTGCTCGATGCCTGTCGCGTGCTCGCGACCGCACTGCACACGGCGCTCGCGGGGCGCGACAAGGCGGCGATCCTGCGCGCGGTGCGCGAACTCGGTGCGAGCGGGACTTTGCGGCCCGAGGCGGCCGCGATCGCCGCCGGCGGCTTCCGTGAGGCGCCGGGAATGCCCGCCCGCGCCAGATCCACCGCGCTCGACGTACTCGCGTTCGCGCTGGGCATGTTCGAGGCGACCGGCACGCTGCGCGATGGGGCGCTGCAGTGCGCCAACCGGGGCCGCGACTCGGACGTCCTGACGGCCACCTACGGGCTGCTCGCCGGCGCCCACTACGGCGCGGCCGCGATCCCTGCGGCATGGCGCGCCAGCTTGGCGAGGCGGGAGCTGATCGTCGACTTTGCCGACCGCCTGCTGGCCGGGGTCATGGTGGCGATGGCGGGGTGAGTTGCCGTGCCACCCGCCGTCCGTCCCCCACGGCCCGCCCCGGCTGCTATCCTGCAGGCGTCCCTGCCGAACCCACCGCGCCGGTCCCAAGGCGGCGCATGAGGCCCCTGTTCCCATGCCGCTTCCCATCCCGCGCCCTGCCGCCCCCGCTCGCCGCTCTGCCGGCGCGAAGCGCGTGCGCGCGAGGCGCGCGTCGTGGGCGCGGCTCGCCGACGAGCAACTGCTCGCGATGCGCTTCTGTGACCTGAAGCTCAAGCTCGAGCGCACGCCACTTGCGCGCCACATGCGCGGTCTCTATCGCGACCTGGAGCGCCGCGGCCTCGACTTTCGTCCGCACGCGTGGATCGGCGAGGAGTGGTTTTCACCGGACGGTGTTCCCGGCATCTCGATTCCGTTCTACCTCGCGCATCCGCGCCTCGAGCGCCTCGAGCGCACGATGATGAAGCAGGTCGAGGGCGGCAATGCGCAATGGCTCAAGCGCATCCTGCGGCATGAGGCCGGGCACGCACTCGACACCGCGTATCGCCTGCGGCGCCGCAAACGCTGGCGCGAGGCTTTCGGTCCCGCGTCGTTGCCGTACCCGGATCGCTACCGCGCACGGCCCGGCAGCCGGCGCTACGTGCAGCATCTCGGCGACTGGTACGCGCAGTCACATCCGACCGAGGACTTCGCCGAGACTTTTGCCGTATGGCTGACGCCGAATTCGTCGTGGCGGCGCGGCTACGCGGACTGGCCCGCCTTTCAGAAGCTCGAACTCGTCGATGCGCTGATGGCGGAACTGCGGGGCCGGCGTGCGCTCGTGCGGAAGCGCACGCGAATCGAGCCGATCGATGCGCTCACGCGCACCCTCGGCGAGCACTACGAGGAGAAGCTCGAGCGCTATCGTCAGTACCGCCGCGGCCTCGTCGACGTGATGCTGTCGAAAGTGTTTACGCCGGCCAGGCCGCGACGCACGGCATCGCGCGCCGGTACGTTGATCCGCAACGCGCGACGCGAGCTCGTCGATGCGGTAGTGCGGGAGCAGGGCGTCGAGCGCTATAGTGCGTTCCAGATATTGCGCATGATCATCGAACGCTGCGATCAGCTCCGGCTCTATCCGCGCGGCAGCCGGCGCGATGCGCTGCGCAACGCGCGCTGGGTCCTCTCGCGCCTCGTGCGCCTCTACGCGGACGGCGCGAGTCCGCAGCTGAGGCTATGAAGAAACTCAAGGTGCTGGTCGTCGTCCACACGACCCTCGTCCCGCCCGACACACTCGAAGGGCGGACCGAAAAGGAAATCGAAGAATGGCGCACCGAGTTCGATGTCATATCGACGTTGAAGCGGCGCGGCCATGAAGTGCGCTGCGTCGGTGTACTCGATACGCTGACCGAGCTGCGGGGCGCCATCACCGACTGGCAACCCGACATCGTCTTCAACCTCCTCGAGGAGTTCGACGGCATCGTCACCTACGATCAGCATGTCGTCGCGTTCCTCGAGCTGATGCGCCAGCCCTACACGGGTTCGAATCCGCGCGGCCTGCTGCTTTCGCGCGACAAGTCGATCTGCAAGCAGCTCTTCGCCTATCACCGCATTCCCTCGCCGCAGTTCGCGGTGTTCAGGAAGGGCGTCAAGTTCAAGCTGCCGAAGAAGCTCCGGTTTCCGCTGTTTGTGAAATCGACGACCGAGGACGCCTCGCTCGGCATTGCGCAGGCGTCGGTCGTCGAGGACGAAGCGAAGCTGCGCGAGCGCGTCGGCTTCGTGCACGAGCAGATCGGCTCGGATGCGCTCATCGAGGAGTACATCGAGGGCCAGGAGCTGTATGTCGGCATGGCCGGCAACGACCGCCTCACGCGCCTGCCGGTGTGGGAGATGGTGTTTGGCTCGATGCCGGATTCGCTGTCGGCGATCGCGACGCGCAAGGTGAAGTGGGATCGACGCTACCAGAAAAAATACGGTATCAGCACGCGCGCCGCCGACGAACTGCCGCGCGAGATCGTCACCAGGCTCGACTCGCTGTCGCGGCGCATCTTCCGCGCGCTCGGCCTTTCCGGCTACGCGCGGATGGATTTTCGCCTTGCGCCCGATGGCCGCATCTTCGTGCTCGAGGCGAACGCCAATCCGAACCTCGCGGAGGAAGAAGATTTCGCGCAGTCGGCCCTCGCAGCGGGCATCGCGTACGACGAGTTGCTCGAGCGTATCATCACGCTCGGCCTCGGTTACCGGGCGGAATGGCGGGCTTACTATGGCTGAACGCGCTGTCGCGCTCTGCGCACTGCTCTTCCTCGCTGCGTGCTCGGGCACGGCGGATCTGCGCAAGGCGGAACTGTCGGAGCTTGCCGGCCTGCTTCCGGGCACCTATGAAGGCGCCGGCGCGTCGGTCGCATTCGTACCGATCTACGCGCCGTTCATCAGCGACAACGTGTTCTTCACCGAAGAGACACGCCTGCAAGGCGGGCGTGGCGAGGTGTCGCAGCGCATCGTCGCGTTCGATATCTCCGACAAGCAGATCGTGCAGGCGAGCTATCTGCTCGCCGATCCGGCGCGCTGGCGCGCGGGCCTGCAGCACCCGGATCTCTTCAAGAGCCTGATGGAGGCCGACCTCAAGTTGCTCGCGGGTTGCGAGATGCTGTGGGTCAAGGACAAGGAGCGCAGCCGGTTCGTCGGCGCGAACGACCGCAAGAACTGTCGCAGCTCGCGCCCCGGCAGCGGGCTCGCATTCCTCGATGCGCGCGCCGAGATCACCGCCGACGACTATGCGCGCAGCGAGCGCTACTTCGATGCCGCAGGGCGGCAGCTCGCGGGCCCGCGGGACGAGGCTCTGGACCGGTTCCGCAGGCAATGACTTTCAGGGGAGTCATCTCGACGGCAATCAGGAAGCTCGACGGCACCACGCAGCGACTGCGCGCGCTCAGGAAGCCGCCGCCTGCGCCACCGTCGAAGGCGTCAGCCGCGGGTCCCGGCGAGAGCACTACGGGTCGGGTGCGGCACGACGAGCGGGGCAACGCGGTCTGGGACATCGCCGTATCGACGGGCGTCTTCGCGCTCGAAAGCACCTCGAAGCTGCTGAAGCGCCTCGAGGCGCCGGAGCTGAAGATCGAGGGCGAGCGGGAGCTCGAGCTCGAAGACGGAAAGAAGGGCCGAGGTTACGATCCCTACAACCGCGGCCGCTGATTCTTCAGGTGCGCGTCGAGCCAGTCGAGCACGACAGCGTGCCACTGCAGGCTGTTTGCGGGCTTCAGTACCCAATGGTTCTCGTCAGGGAAGTAGAGCAGCTTCGACTCGATACCGCGTCGCTGCAATGCCGTGAAGGTCGAGAGGCCCTGCGTGTCGGGTACGCGGTAGTCCTTGCCACCGTGGATCACGAGCATCGGCGTGCGCCACCTGTCGACGAAGCGTGACGGATCCCACTTCTCGTACAGCTCGGGGTGCGAGAAGTGCGGACCGCCGAACTCCCATTCGGGGAACCACAACTCCTCGGTCGAGTAGTACATCGCCCGGTTGTCGAAGATGCCGTCGTGGTTGACGATGCAGCGAAAGCGGTCGGGCCAGTTGCCCGCGATCCAGTTCTGCATGTAGCCGCCGTACGAGGCGCCCAGCGAACAGGCGCGATCGCCGTCGAGCCAGTCGTAGCGCGCGAGCGCCGCAGCGAGCCCCTTCTGCAGGTCGACGAGCGGCTTGCCGCCCCAGTCACGGCTGATCGAATCGGTGAACGCCTGGCCGTAGCCGGTCGAACCGTGGAAGTCGATGAACACCGCCGCATAGCCGTGGCCGGCGTAGACCTGCGGGTTCCAGCGGTAGCTCCAGCCGTTCGCGAAGCTCGACTGCGGCCCGCCGTGCACGATGAACGCGACCGGATACTTCGTGCCAGCCACGAAGTCTGCCGGCTTCATCACGTAGCCGTGAACAGTCTCGTCGTTCCAGCCCTTGAAGCTGAACTGCTCGAACGCGCCCAGGGTGCGCGCGGCGAGCAGTGCGGCATTCACGCTCGTGAGGCGCACGGCCTTGCCACTGCCCTTCAGGAGCCAGAGGTCGGCGGGGGCGGCGAGGCTCGCCCGACTGTAGACGATGCCGTCCTTCGTCGGCGCGAAGTCGTCGACGTAGCCGTCACCGACGAGCCGCTGCACCTTGCCGCTCGCCGGGTCGATCGAGAACAGTGCATGCTGGCCCGTATCGTCAGCCGTCGCGAGCAGTCGCTTGCCATCGCGTGCGACCCCGAGCCGGGATACCGAACGGTCCCACGCCAGCGTGAGCGGGCGTGCGGCGCCGCTCTTCGCGCCGCGCACGACGACGTGGAAGCGATCTGCCTCGAAGCCGGGCCGGTCCATCGCAAGGTACGCGAGATCGCCGTTGCCGAGAAACACCGGCTGGGTATCCCAGGCGAGGTTCGCGGCCGTCAGGTTCGTTGTGGTGCCGCCGTCGATGGGTGTCTCGTAGAGATCGAAGTTCGTCGACCACGGCTCCGTGCGTCCCGCAACCCGCAGAGAAAACACCACGCGCTTGCCATCGGGTGAGATCGCGTACTCCTCGTCGCCACCGAACGGCTTCGAGGGCGTGTCGCCGTCGAGCTCTTTCGACAGGTCGACGGGCGTGCCGGCCGCGCCTTTTGCGTCGAGCTTCACCGAGAAAAGATGCGAGCGCGAACCGTCCGCCCAGGTGTCCCAGTGGCGCACGAAGAGCTTGTCGTGGAGCTGGCCGCTTGCCTTGTCGGACGCCTTCGCGCCGGGCTCGGGCTTGACGGTCATGCTGAACACGAGCCGCTCGCCCGCAGGCGCGACCTTGAACGAGCCCACATCTTCCGCCAGCGCCGTGACCGCAAGGGGATCGCCGCCCGTGAGCGCAAGACGCCAGATCTGGCTGCTGCCCGAGCGCGTCGAAAGGAAATAGAGCGCACTGCCGTCGGGCGCCCAGCGCGGGCTCGTGTCACTGGCGGGGTGCTGCGTAAGCCGGCGCGGCGTGGCGTTCGCGGCGCCGGGTTCAAGCAGCCACAGGTCTGTGCGGCCTTTGTTTGCCTCGAGATCGGTCTCGCGAAGGACGTAGGCAACGTAGCGACCGTCGGGCGAGACCTGCGGATCACTGACGCGGTTGAGCGAGACAAGATCCGCCGCCGTGAACGGCGTGGCGGCGAGTGCGGCGAGAATCGCCAACATCAGGGCTGTCCCCTTTCGGCGCCGGGGTTCACCCACGGCTCCGCTTCGGCCGCCGCCATCCATTCGCGCAGGATTGGATCGGCGAGCGCGTGTTCGACGTAGGCCGCGGCCGCGGCAGACAGCGATGCTCCGTAGGTCAGGAAGCGCAGCACCACGGGTGCGAACATCGCATCGGTCACGCAGTATTCGGCGCCGAAAAGCCAGGGGCCGCGTGCACCGGATTCGCGTCGGCACTGTGACCAGGCCTCGTCGATGCGTGCGATGTCGGCCGCCAGTTCCGCTGTCAGGTTGGTGCGCCGGTTGCGGGCCCGCGCGTTCATCGGCCAGCTGCTTCGCAACACCGCGAATCCCGAGTGCATTTCAGTGGCGAGGGAGCGCGCCCTCGCGCGCCCGGCGCGATCCTGCGGCCAGCCGCGGCCCGCAAGCTCGCACGCGTACTCGCAGATCGCGAGCGAGTCCCAGATCCTGAGCTCGCCGTCGGCGAGCACCGGCACGCGATGCGCGGGACTCCAGGCGGCAATCTGCGCCTTGAACTGTGGCGTGTCGAGTTGCAAGACGGTTTCGTCGAAGGCGAGGCCGAGATGCCTGAGCAGCATCCACGGCCGCAATGACCACGACGAATAGTTCTTGTTGCCGATGACGAGTTTCAGCGCGCTCATTGTCTCAATGCCTTTCCGCGGGGTCACGATGCCGACAGCGAGCGGCCCGAGCGCCGCGATGATGCGATCCGGGTTGTAGCAGAAACCGGCGTCACTTGCGCGTAGACGCGACGGGAAGAGCAGGGCGTCGAACTCGTCGAATCCCCACCCGAGCCAGGCGGCCGCGACCACCAGCCACTGATATCGGTTCACGTGTGATCCCCGTCGCAATCAGCAGTGTAGCCGCGCGGCTGCCAATGCAGAGCGGCCTTGTGCAATTGCGCAAACCCTGCGCGCGTTCACGGTTTGTTCAGCGGTGATGGCGGACTCTTGGCGCCATGGTCGTCAAAGTGCACAGCCTGCGCGAGTACTTCCGCGATTCGCTGCACAGCGCGCTCGAACACCAGCAGGTCTCGGTGGGCGGGGAGACCGAGCAGTATGTCGTCAACCTTCTCACGCTCTTCGCACACTCCGATGCGCTCTTCGAACAGACAGCCGACGGCGCGCGCATCCGCCCGCTCGTCGTGATGCTCGCCGATGCGCTCGAGGCGCACAGCGCGCGTGAGCGCTGCGCCGGGCTGCAGCGGCTCGGCGACGTGTCACTCTTCGTCGCGGGGTTTTTCGCGCAGGGGTTTGCGCGCAAGCTGATCGACATCGATTACCACATCGCGATGGGCGGCCGCGCTTACGGCACGCTGTCGGAAGCAGTGAGGCGCAGCGGGCGCGCCGCGCTCGGTCCGGTGTTCGGCGAACTGGCAGCGAAATTCCAGCAGATGGTCGATGCGCTCAACGAAGTGAGCGAAGCGGGCTATCAGTACAGCGACCGCGACATCCTGCGCCTCTACGAGGTCTGGCTGAAAACGGGGAGTCGTCGCGCGGAGCGTCTGCTCTCGGGCCTTGGTGTCGCGCCGGCTGCCGGCGCGCACTCGAAGTTCCGGCACTGAGGGCGGTCCGCATGGTCCTCACTGCGCTGCAGGACCTGCTCGCCGGCATCTACGACGTGCCGCTCGCGCACGACGTCCGGGATTTTCTCGTCACCGACCCCGACTGCGTGCCGCGCGCGGGGCAGACGCCTCCTTGCGAAGAGCAATTGCTGGTCGCCCGGGACGGCGACGAGGTCGCCATCGCGCTCTATCTCGATCCGCAGGTACTTGAACGGCTCGCCGCCGCGGACCCTCTCGAACGCCTCACCGCGGCCAATCTCGCCGATTGCTGGACGGCGCTCGAGGGGGTGAGTCACTTCCACTACCTCGCGTTTCACGCCGGGCACGATCACGAGGTCTCACGGCTCGAACTCGAGACCCAGGCCGAGGTGGACAAGTACGTCGCGACGCTGTCGCTGCTTCGACGGCAGACGCCGGAGCACTTTCCGCGCGAACTGCATTCGATCCTGTTCGACCGGACCTATGTCGATCCGCGACTGCCGGGCGAGCGCGCCGCGCTCTACCGTCGGGCGAGCGCCTATGCAGCACGATTCTGCCGACGCATCGAGGGTCGCCTCAAGCGACCGGCGGAGGAAATCGCGCGCGATATGGCGGCCGAATTGCGCCGCTTCTACCGGCTCACGGAATCGCGCAAGCTCGCCCACATCGATCGCTGCGCCTGAGGGCTGCGGACCGTGGGCGACGCCCGCAGCCCTATTCGTCGTCGTGCGGCTTGCGCGCTTCCATTTCGCGCTTCAGCTTGATCCACTCGGAAAGCTTGCGCAGATCGGTGCGCGTCGTGGTGCCGGTGCGTTTGTCGGGTGCGGCCAGGCGGTTGGGGCGTCCGTAGGGATGGGTGGCCTTCCCGTCCTCGACCCGCAGATCCTCGATCTCGAGTGTCGGGCGCGCGAACGACCCGGTGCGGTCATCGGGAATTTCCTGCCATTCGACGCGGGCGTTGCCGAGGTCGTCGTGGACGATTAGGGCAACGCGGCGCGCGCCGGGCGCAGGGGGCTTGCGGCTGTCGTCTGGCACGATCAGGTCAAGTCTAACGACGGCCTGCCCACCGAAACGCGCCGCAAGTCACATCCCGAGGCGGTCAGTGGCTCTCAGGAGGCCCACGCAGGTCTTGCCATCGCTGATTTCGCCGGCGAGCGCGCGCCTGCAGGCCTCCTCGAGGGGCACCCAGTGCACTTCCAGCAGCTCGCCGGGCTCAAGCTGGGGGGCCGCGGGCTCAAGCCCGGTGGCGAGATAGAGATGTACGGTCTCGGTAAGCACGCCGGGTGAGCTGATCACACCGCCCAGCGATTCCCAGTGCACGGCCCGAACGCCCGCTTCTTCGACTATCTCGCGCTGCGCCGTCACGAGTGGTGCTTCATCCGGCTCAAGCTTGCCGGCAGGCAGTTCCCAGATCCACCCGCCCGCCGCGTGCCGGTACTGGCGCAGGAGGCATACGCGCCGTCCGGTGTCGACCGCAACCACCGCGGCGCCGCCCGGATGGTGAAGGACGTCGAGTGTGACCCGGTGGCCGTTCGGCAGTTCCACGACCTCGATATTGCCGGTGACGATGCGGCCGCGAAATTTCGTTTCGCTCGAGATCAGCACGGTGCGGTGCTCAGCGCGACCGCGCGTGGTATTCGGGGTTGGGCATCATGTCGGTCGCGGTGGCGTGCCGGTTGGTCATGTTGAAGAAACCCGTGACGGCCGCGATATCCCAGATGTCGCGCGCGCTGAAGCCGGCGCGCGTGAGGCGCCTGCGGTCGGCGGCACCCACCTCGGCGGGCGTCGTCGTGAGCTTGTGGGCGAAGTCGAGCATCGCACGCTGCCGAGCCGGCAGGCGCGCGATCCGATGGTTCATCACGAGGCGCTCGCCAAGGGTTGGATCCCCCGACAGCTCGCGCACGGCCTGACCGTGCGCAACCAGGCAGTAATAGCAGCGGTTCGCTGCCGAGACGACGACCGCGATCATCTCCCGCTCGAGCTTCGTGAGGCGCGAGTCGCCGAGCATCAGGTCGTTGTACAGGTCGATGAAGGCGCGCAGCTTCACCGCGTCGAAGCTGTACGCTGCGAGCACATTCGGCAGAAAGCCGATCTTCTCCTCGCAGATGCGGAAGTACTTCTGCAAGTCGGCGGGTAGCGCGCGCCGCGGTGGCAACGGCAGGCGAAGTGCAGTCGGCGTCCCCGCTGGCGCGCGGCGGCGCTTCGCGGACTTTGCCTTCATCGGCTGTCGACCTCGTCGACGTCGGCCTGGCCTGTGAGGCGCCGGCGGAAGTGAGACCAGGAAACGCCCATCGCGAGAATCGCTGCAGCGACCACGAGGCCGATCCAGACGAACGCGCGCGCCTTCGCCTCGAGCCAGCCGAACTGCACGGCGACCCAGACGAGCGCTGCAAAGAATGCGAGTGCGAGCAGCACGCCGGCAGCGCCGAGCGAACGCATCGTCGCCGTGAGGAATACGACCCAGCCGATCAGCAGCGCAATGCCGGCAAGCGCTTTGGGCGCGTCGACCGCCGGCAAGCCGGCGGCGAGCCAGTGGTAGTAGGAACGGCCCGTCGGATTGAAGGTGAGGAGTACGAGGAGCAGGGCGAATGCGAACCGGAGTACGAGGCCGCCGAAGCCGGGTGTTTCATCCGCCATGGGTCACCGATGCAGGGGTTTGCGCGCATGATCCGGCAATCTGTGACGCGGGACAACCTCGACCCTGGATGAGTGCGCTGCGCTTCTCGTGGCGACGGGCGCGCCGCGATCGTATATTGCACGGTCATGTCGCAGTCCGCGCACCTCGAGAAGCTGAATGCCGCGCAGCGCAAGGCGGTGAGCTATGGTGAGCCCGCCGGGCAGCGGGGCTTCCACGCAGGCCCGCTGCTGATCATCGCCGGCGCCGGTACCGGCAAGACGAACACGCTGGCGCATCGCGTTGCGCACCTTGCGATGCACGGAGTCGACCCGGCGCGCATCCTGATGCTCACCTTCACACGCCGCGCGGCGCTCGAAATGCGCCGGCGTGCGCATGAAGTCGCGAAGGCTGCCCTCAACGACACGCTCGGCGGCGTGAGCCAGACGATCCTGCAGCGGCTCGGCTGGGCGGGCACCTTTCACTCGGTGGGCAACCGCCTCTTGCGACACTATGCCCGCCAGCTCGGGCTCGATCCGCAATTTTCCGTGATGGACCGGGCGGACTCTGCGGACCTCCTCGACGGCATCCGCCAGGAGCTGGGCTTTGCGGGCAAGGAGCAGCGCTTCCCGCGCAAGGACACCTGCCTCGCAATCTATTCGTATCGGGTCAACACGCAAAGATCGCTCAAGGAAACCCTCGACGCGCAGTACCCCTGGTGCGCACAGTGGGAAACTGACCTGACGAAGCTCTTTCGCACCTACGTGGAGCGCAAGCAGAAGTTTGCCGTACTCGATTACGATGACCTGCTTCTCTACTGGCACATCCTGATGAGCGAGCCGAAGCTCGCCCAGCATGTCGCGGGACACTTCGATCATGTGCTCGTCGACGAATACCAGGATACCAACCGGTTGCAGGCCGGCATCCTCTTCGGCCTCGCGCCCGTGGGTCACGGCCTCACCGTCGTCGGCGATGATGCGCAGGCGATTTATTCGTTCCGCGCCGCGACCGTCGAGAACATCCTCGAGTTCCCCGACCGCTTCCAGCCGCGTGCGGAGGTGGTGGCGCTCGCGCAGAACTATCGCTCGACGCAGGCTGTGCTCGACGTCTCGAACGCCTTGATGGCCGACGCGCCCCGCCAATTCAGGAAGCACCTGCTTTCGCTGCGAGGCGCCGGCTCGCGCCCACGCCTCGTCACGGTCGAGGACCTGCCGACCCAGGCCGAATACGTGTGCACGCAGGTGCTCAAGGCACGCGAGGCGAACGTGCCGCTCAGGCGCCAGGCGGTGCTGTTCCGGTCCGCGAGCCATAGCGACCTGCTCGAAGTGGAGCTCTCGAAGCGCAAGATTCCATTCATCAAGTACGGTGGGCTCAAGTTCCTCGAGGCCGCGCACGTGAAGGATCTGCTCGCGATCCTGCGCTGGCTCGACAATCCGCGCAACGCGATGGCGGGCTTTCGCGTGTTGCAGCTGCTGAAGGGCATGGGGCCGGTGAATGCGCGGCGTGCACTCGATCATCTTGCGAGGGAGGGGGGCAGCTTCACGGCGCTGCGCAGCTTCGAGCCGCCCTCCGACAGCGCGCTCGACTGGAAGAAGCTGCTGGATCTGTTGACGACGCTCGCCGACCCGCAGTTACCCTGGTCGGGCCAGGTGAACCAGGTGCGCACCTGGTATCGCCCGCATCTCGAGCGCCTCTACGAGCACGTGCACACGCGTATCGGTGACCTCGACCAGCTCGAGCTGCTGTCCGGCCAATACCCTTCGCGCGAGCGCTTCATCTCGGAGCTGACGCTCGATCCGCCGCAGGCGAGTGGCGATCTCGCCGGTCAGCCGCTGCTCGATGAGGATTACCTGGTGCTGTCGACCGTGCACTCGGCAAAAGGCATGGAGTGGGATACCGTCTATGTGCTGAACGTCGTCGACGGGAGCTTTCCGTCGGAGTTCGCCACCGGTCGCGCCGAGACGATCGAAGAGGAGCGGCGCCTGCTCTATGTCGCGATGACACGCGCCAGGGACGATCTCGCGCTCGTGCAGCCGCTCAGGTTCCCGATCACGCAGCAGCCGAAGCAGGGTGACGCCCACGTGTACGGTGGCAGGAGCCGCTTCATGAGCGAGAAGGTGCTGAAGACGCTCGACAGCGTCTCGTTCCAGGGATCAAATCTCGGCGAGGCCTCGCTCGCCGAGACGGGGCAGTCGGCGCTCGACGCCGTCGAGCGCGTCAAAAGCATGTGGTAACAAGGGCGCTTGCCGCCGGCGTGCGCTACCGACCAGAAGGTTTGATGAACTTCAGCGTGAAGCGGTCGCTTTCGCCGATTGCCGCGTATTTCGCACGGTCGGTGTCGCCGAGCGCGTAAGTGGGCGGCAGGGTCCAGACGCCCTTTTCGTAATCCCTGGTGTCCTTCGGGTTCGCGTTCGCTTCCGACTTGGCGACCAGCCGGAAGCCCGCCGCCTCGATCATGCGGATGGCGTAGTCCTCGTTGATGTAGCCGCCCTTCGCCTTCGGATCCTGCGGCACTGCAGGGTTGCCGCGGTGCTCGACGACGCCGAGCGTGCCGCCCGGCTTCAGCGCCTTGTACATCGCCGCAAACGCAGCGGGCGCATAGTCGCGCCCCATCCAGTTGTGAATATTGCGGAAGGTGACGACGAGGTCGACGCTGCCCGGTGGAGCGATGTCCGCGGTGCTGCCGGGGCCCATGGCGGTGACGGTCACCTTGCCATAGAGATCGGGGCGTGCGGCGAGCTTGTCGGCGTAAGCCTTGAGCGCTGCCGTGGTGCCCTTGCTCTCCGGGTTCGGCACGACCTGCGCGGCGTAGAACTTGCCCTTCTCCGCGACGAGCGGCGCGATGATCTCCGTATACCAGCCGCCGCCAGGCCAGACTTCGACTACCGTCTGCTCAGGCCGGATGCCGAAGAACAGCAAGGTCTCCTTGGGATGGCGATAGACGTCGCGCGCGCGATTCGCGTCGCTGCGCTGATCGCCGGCAAGGATGCGATCGAGGTCCGCTGCGGTGCTGCTTCGGGTGCTCGCCGTCGTCATGCAGCCCGTGAACGCAAGGCCCGCGGCGAGCAGTGCGACCATCGACTTTTTCGCGTGAGCCATTGGCAGTCTCTCCGGCTGTCTGGAGGCGCTACCGTAGCCCGCCGCGGGCCGCAATGAAAGCGTTGGTGCCGGGTTTTCGGTTATTCGGTTATTGCGGGCTACCGCCCAATAACCGAATAACCGAAAACCCGGCACCAACGCTCGTCAGCGTCTGTAGGGGCCGCCGTTCGTACGCGGCCGTTGCGGACGCTCCTGCGCCTCATTGACGCGCAGCGGGCGACCATTCAGGTCGCGGCCGTTCATCGCCTGGATCGCTGCCTGCGCGGCGTCTTGCGGCATGTCGACGAAGCCGAAGCCGCGGGGGCGGCCGGTTTCACGATCGTTGATCAACTTGACCGACTCGACCGTGCCGTGTGCCTCGAAAAGCGCGCGAACATCCTGTTCCGTCGCCGAGAAGGGCAGATTGCCCACGTAGATCGTCGTCATCCGGGGATGCTACGCCCGCGTCAACGGGCAAGTAAACCGGGGCCAGGCCGAAGGGCCGGCCCCGACTTCGATCAGTGGCGAGTTGCAGGTGCCGGCGGCGGAACCTTCTTCATGAAGTAGGTCCAGCTCGTCTCGTTCGGGCGCTGGTCGTCGCCCGGCGGCGGCGACTTGTACTTCGGGTAGTTCGTCTCGATCTCGTGGCGAAGGACCTCGGGCATGTCTTCGAATTGAGCGACCTTGCGACCGCTGGTGTGGAAGTACACGAGGCCCTGACGGCCGCCCATTTCCATCCACGGCAGCCAGTTCGACATGCGTACCCAGGCGACCTTCACCGCGGCGGTGTCCCGCTTGTCGTTCACGAGATCAGAAACGTCGCCCATGAAGCTGAACATCTCGGTGGCGTGATAGTCGCCGCCAACATACTTCTGGTAGGGGCCGGCGAGCGGGTTGTTGTAGAAGAGCGGGACGGTGATGGTGGTCCACCAGTTGTCGCCGACCGTATCGGCCCGCCAGCTCACCGGCTTGCCGTCGCGACCCACCGGGAACATCGCCGGCTGGTTCACGGGGTCGTTGTCGATGTGCAGCACGTTCACGGTCTTGCCGGTCCAGGGATTCTCCCAGGTCTTCAATACCTCTTGGGTCTTCGGGTCCATGTAAAGCAGCACTTCACGCGATACGAGCCGCCAGCCGGTGCCCTTCACGGGGTCCTGCACCGTGACGCAGGCACGGATGTTCATCGCTTCCACATGGAAGAGCTTGCGGTCGGGTTCGCCCTCGATACGGCTGAACATGCCACCGTTGAAGTAGTAGATGACGGGCGCGTTGTCCTTCACGGAGCACTGCACCTTGCGCATCGCGAGGGTCGCGCCCTCGCGTGTCGACAGATCGATCTTGCCTGCGTGCGCGGCACCGGCGACGGCGAGCAAACCTGCGGCCAGCAGCAGGCGGGAGGAAGCGATAGAAGTGCGGCTCATCGGCGGAAACCTCTTGATGTCATGTACCCATGACATATTAGACGTGCCTGTCGCGTTATGCTGGCCTCCACGAGGCTGGCCTTTCACCTGTTGAACGTGTTCGTCCGCGAGGCGGGCGCGGTGCGCACCTTTACGCCCCGGTACTGCGCTTGTCGTGCGCCTGCCGGGCGGTGGGGATGAAGTCACGCCCGGGATCGACTGAAAGTCGTCAATCGCGCACGGCGGAGTAGAACGTCCAGACACCGATCACGACGAAGCCGAGGCCCGCAACAATCTGCAGCGCGCGCACCGGGATGTACTTCGAGACGAAACTGCCCGCGAGCACCGCGAGCGCCGTCGAGACAACCAGTGCGAGTGCGGCGGCGACGAACACATACGTGCGCCCGAACTTGACTTCGGAGGCATAGAGCAGCGTCGCGAGCTGGGTCTTGTCGCCGAGCTCGGCCATGAACACAGTGCCGAACACCAGCAGAAAGGTTCTGAGATCCATCAGGCGGGTTCCAGATACGCGTAGCCGTTCAGCTCGCCTTCGTAGAAGCGCTTGAGCGCCTGGCTCTCGACGATCGTCATGCGGCCGTCGCGGATGGCGCGCTCGCAATCGCGCGCGAGCGCCGGGTAGAGCTCCTCGACGTCGTACTCCATGTACTCGAGCACCTTGTTTGCGGTGTCGCCCTTGACGATCTCGTCGATCGCCCAACCGCCACTCTCGTGCAGGCGGATGTGCACGACATGCGTGTCGCCGAACAGGTTGTGCAGGTCGCCGAGCGTTTCCTGGTAGGCGCCGACGAGGAAGGCCGCGAGGTAATATTCGTCGCCGTTTGAGACTTGGTGCAGCTCGAGCGTGCGCTTCACGTCGCGCGGCGAGACGAAGCGGTCGATCTTGCCGTCGGAGTCGCAGGTGATGTCGGCCAGCACGCCCTTTCGGTCTGGCCGCTCGTCGAGCCGGTGAATCGGCATGATCGGGAACACCTGGTCGATGGCCCAGCTGTCCGGGAGCGACTGGAACACCGAGAAGTTGCAGAAGTAGATGTCCGACAGGATCTCTTCGAGGCCTGCGAGCTCGTCGGGGATGTCGTCGGACTTGCGGCAGAAGTCACGGATGCGCGCGCAGGTCGCCCAGAAGAGGCGCTCGGCAAGCCCGCGAACTTTCAGTGAAACGAGCCCCAGATTGAACATCTGCAGGACCTGCTCGCGCGCGGTGAGCGCGTCGTGGTAGCACTCGACCAGGCGTCGCGCGCTGATCGCGCCGTAGGCTTCGAAGAGGTCCTGCACCGGCTGTGGCAGCTCGCCATCTCCGTCGAAATCCTGCCCGGCGTTGCCCGATACACGGAAGCGGTCGAGCGCCGAGGTGCCGAGCGTGTTGAAGATCAGCACGCTGTGCTGGGCCGCAATCGCCCGCCCCGATTCGCTCACGATCATCGGGTGCGCGACGCCGCGCGCATTGCAGACGCTCGCGATGCGGTAGACGACGTCGTTCGCGTACTCGTTGACGGTGTAGTTCATCGACGAGGGAAAGTTGGTACCGCTGCCGTCGTAGTCGACGCCAAGGCCGCCGCCGACGTCGATGTAACGCAGGCCCGCGCCGAGGATCGAGAGCTCCGCATACACGTGCGCGAGCTCGTTGATCGCGTCCTTCACGCGCCGGATGTCCTGCAGCTGGCTGCCGGGGTGGCAGTGCACGAGCTGCAGGCAGTCGAGCATGCCGCGCCCGCGCAGAATCTCGACCGCCTCGAGGATTTCGGTAATGAAGAGGCCGAACTTCGATTTCTCCCCGGCTGAGTCCCGCCAGCGCCCCGAACCCTCGCTCGAGAGCTTCACGCGCACACCGATGCGCGGGCGCACGCCGTGCTTGTCCGCGTGCTTCAGGATCAGGTGCAGCTCGGAGAAGTTCTCGACGACCGGAATGATCGTGCGGCCGAGCTTCGTCGCGAGCATCACGGCCTCGATGTAGCTATCGTCCTTGAAACCGTTGCAGACGATCAGACGGTCGGATGCGCCCTCGGTCATCGCCATCACTGCAAGCAGCTCCGGCTTGGAGCCGACCTCGAGGCCGAAACCGTGCTCCGCGCCGTAGCGGAAGACTTCCTCGACGACGAGCCGCTGTTGGTTCACCTTGATCGGGAACACCGCGGCGTACGCGTTGCCGAACTCGTTTTCCGCGATCGCCTGTGCGAAGGCATCGGCGAGGTGGCGCAGGCGGTGCGCGAGGATGTCGGAGAAGCGCACGACGACTGGCGTCGTCAGGTCGCGCGCCCTGAGACCCTGCACGACCTCGAAGAGATCGATCTCGCGGGCGGGGGTCGTGTCGGGTCGGACGACCACGTGGCCGGCCGCATTGATGCCGAAATAGCCTTTGCCCCAGGCCCCGACCTGGTAGAGCTCGGCCGAATCTTCGGTGCTCCAGCCCTGGCTCAGCCCGGGCTTCGGTTCAGAGGCCACGCGACGCTCCCGAAATGGCGGCTCTCGAAAAATGGGCGCGCACGATAGCAGATCAGGTGTCGGTCGTTGCAACGGGACGCGTGGGGTCGCGGATCCATTCGCTCCACGAACCCGCATAGAGTCGCGCGCCGGTGAGGCCCGCGTGCTCGAGCGCGAGCAGATTGTGGCAGGCGGTGACGCCCGAGCCGCACATCGACACGAGTTCCGTGGCGGGACGACCCGCGAGCAGCGCCTCCCATTGTTCGTGCAGCGCAGTCACGGCCAGGAAGCGTCCGTCGGGCCCGAGATTGGCGGTGAACGGACGGTTGAGCGCGCCCGGGACATGTCCGGCGACCGGATCGAGGGTCTCGTTCTGCCCGGCGAAGCGGTCGGGGCTACGTGCATCGACAAGCAGAATGCTGCCCGCCGCGCGCTGAATCACGACCTCTGCCGTCACCACCGACCGGTCGGCCTTCAGATGCGGCACGTAGAGCCGCGGGTCGCGGCGGCGCACATGCGTTTCCACGGCCATGCCGGCCGCTTGCCAGGCCGCGAAGCCGCCGTTCAGCGCGGCAACCGCCTCATGCCCGAGCCAGCGCAGCAACCACCACGCCCGTGCAGCATAGGCGCCCGGGCCACCGTCGTAGGTGACGACCTGTACGTTCGCGTTGATGCCGAGGCGGCCAAAGGTGTTTGCGAGGCGCTGCGGGTCCGGCAGCGGATGGCGGCCTGTCGTCGCGCTGACAGGTCCCGAGAGGTCGCGCTCGAGGTGTGCATACAGCGAGCCCGGGATGTGGCTGGCCGCATAGGCGCCGGCGCCGGCTTCGGGCGCCGCGAGCTCGAAGCGGCAGTCAAGGATGACCACTTCGGGGCGTCCAATGAGCGTCCCGAGCTGGGAAACGTCGATCAGCGTCGAATACATGCGACAATTCTCGACTGAATTGGCGGCCACTACAATTCGGACATGATCGACGTCTACTGGGGGAGCGGCAGCCCTTACTCATGGCGGGTGCTGCTGGCGCTCGAACACAAGCGCCTCGAGTATCGCAGTCACCTGCTGCAGTTCTCGCTGCAGGAGCACAAGGCGCCGCACATCGTTGCGATGAACCCGCGTGGCCGGCTGCCGATCCTGAAGCACGACGACTATGTGGTGTTCGAGTCGGTTGCAGTGCTTTACTACCTCGACCTCAAGTATCCGGAGCCGCCGATCTTCGGTCGCACGGCTGAGGAGGCCGGCGTCATCATGCGGGTCATCTGCGAGTTCGAGGCGTACGCGGAAGATCACCTGATGAAGATCGTGCGCGCGCTCTTCGAGGGCGGCGTGAACGAGACGAACATCGGCGAGCTCACCCGCGCGATGCTCGCCGTCGCAAGCGAGGCGCGAACGATCGAGGGGCGACTCTCGAAGGGCGACTGGATCGTCGGCGATGCGTACTCCGCGGTCGACATGGTCGTCTTTCCCGCCATCCAGGTGCTGCTGCGCGCACTGAAGAAGCCGGGCGCGGGCGTGCTCGCGTCGCGCTTCCTGCCGGTCGAGGTGAACTATCCGGCGCTCGGCCGCTGGCTCGACCGGGTCGCCGCACTGCCAGGTTACGGGAAAACCCGGCCGCCGCACTGGCACACCTCCTGACACGCGCGGCGGCTGGCCAGCACGTGACGCGGTTGATACCCTTCCGCGGATGAACGACAAGGTCTACTTCGAGTTTCCGGGACGCATCGTCCTGATCGGCTTCGGCAGCATCGGTCAGGGCGTGCTGCCGCTCATCCTGCGCCACATCGGCATCAGGCCGGAGCGCATCTCCATCGTCACGGCAGATGATCGTGGCCGCAACGTGGCGGAAGAGTACGGCGTCAAGTTCATCAAGGAGGCGCTCACGCGCGAGAACTTCCGCCGCATTCTCGACGTGAACATCGGCCGCGGCGATTTCGTCCTGAATGTTTCGGTCGATGTCTCGAGCATCGCGCTCGTCAAGTACTGCCGCGAGCGCGGCGCCATGTACCTCGATACCTGCATCGAGCCATGGGAAGGCGGCTATACCTCGCCCACGATCTCCATCGCCAGGCGCACCAACTACGCGCTGCGCGAGGAGGCGCTCGCGCTGAAGAGCGGCAACGCACGTATGCCGACCGCCATCATCACGCACGGCGCGAACCCGGGCCTCGTCTCACACTTCGTCAAGCAGGCGCTGCTCAACATCGCGGCCGATCTCGGGGTCGAAGACGCGCCCGGCAGTCGCGAGGAATGGGCAAGGCTCGCCCAGAAGCTCGGCGTCACGACGATCCATATCGCCGAGCGCGACACTCAGGTGTCGAGCCGGCCGAAGCGCCCCAACGAATTCGTCAACACCTGGTCGGTCGACGGCTTTGTCGGTGAGGGCAGTCAGCCCGCCGAACTCGGCTGGGGCACGAACGAGCGCAATTTCCCGCGCGACGGCAAGCGCCACGATTTCGGCTGTGGCGCCGCGATCTTCCTGATGCAGCCGGGCGCCGCAACGCGCGTTCGCACCTGGACGCCGAAGTCGCAGAACATCATCGGGTATCTGATCACGCACGGCGAGTCCATCTCGATCGCCGATTACCTGACCGTGAAAGAGGGCACGAATGTGGCACACCGGCCGACCGTGCATTACGCCTATCACCCGAGCGATGCGGCCGTGCTGTCGGTGCACGAGTTGCAGGGCCGCAACTGGCAGCCGCAGGATGAGAAGCGGATCATGACGGACGACATCGTGAGCGGCATCGACGAGCTGGGGGTGCTGCTCGCAGGCCACAAGAAGAATGCGTACTGGTACGGCTCGCAGCTCTCTGTGGAGGAAGCGCGCCGGCTCGCGCCGCACAACCAGGCGACGAGCCTGCAAGTCACTGTTTCATGTCTCGCCGGCATGATCTGGGCGATGGAGAACCCGAACCGCGGTCTACTCGAGCCCGACGAACTCGACCACCGCCGCATGCTCGAGCTCTGCATGCCTTATCTGGGGCCGGTCGTCGGCGAGTACACCGAGTGGACGCCGCTCTCGGATCGAGATCGGCTCTTCCCGGAAGACATCGACAAGAGCGATCCGTGGCAGTTCAAGAACGTGCGCGTCTTCTGATGGAGTTGGTGCCGGGTTTTCGGTTATTCGGTTATTGCGCGGCTGCTGCGCAATAACCGAATAACCGAAAACCCGGCACCAGGTCTGGAGAGTGCCATGATCGAGACTCACAGGGATGGCTGGTCTCGCCGCGAACTGCTGGAACTTGCGATGGGCTGCAGCGGCGCGGCGCTGCTCGGGGGCGTGACTCCTGCCGTGGCGGGCGAAAAGTACGCCTATACGCCGGTGCTCACCTATGGGCCGTTCTATCCGATCGAGAAGCCCGCCGAGCGCGACGCGGACCTCACCAGGGTTGCCGGCGCCCCCGCACCGGCGAAGGGACAGGTCGTGCATGTCTCGGGGCGCGTGCTCAACCAGTTCGGCGAACCGGTCGCGGGTGCGCGCATCGAGATCTGGCAGGCGAACGCCGCGGGCCTGCGCGCCCCGCACATCCACTTCGACGTGACCGGGCGGGTGAACAAGCTCGTCACGCAGATGTTCTTTCCGGGCGAGCCGCTGAACGCGCGTGATGCGATCCTGCGGGCGATACCCGGTGGACGTCAGGCAGCCGTTACCGGGCGCATCCTTGCACCGACAAAGAACCTTGAACCCGATTCCCTCGTTGAGCTCTGGGATGTCGTGCTGATCACGGGTTGAAGAACGCCCACATCACATCGCCTGCGGAGATTGCTGTCGACGGCGGTTCCGACGCTCGCGGCTTGGTCCCGCCCGGCCAGGAGTGACCGCCGGATTCGGATGTCGCACAACTGCACCCGGGTGTCGCCGCGACACGGCGCGTACAAATCGCAATACGCGCCGGGCATGTCGAGCACTCGCTTCGGGACCGCCGGGCAACCCTCGAGACCTGCCCACTTCGGGATCGTCGCCGGCACCGACGCAAGATCGGTGACCGCGGACAAGTTCCTCGTATCGGGGACCGCACCGCCGCGATGGCCGTGAACAGGTCGGATGCCTCGCATGCGAGACGGTATGCCATCAGCCCGCCATTCGACATGCCGGTCGCGTAGATTCGCCCGCGATCGACATCCCATTGGCGCGATACATCCTCTACCACCTTACGGACGAAGCCGACGTCGTCGACGCTTGCGTCGCGCGCGTGGGCGCAGCAGTTGCCGGCGTTCCAGGTCGCGAACATGCCGCGCTTCATGCGGCGCGTGCCATTCGGAAAGACGGCGATGAAACCTGCGCTGTCCGACTTCGAGATGAGACCGTATCGCACATCGTTCGCCTGGTATTCCATATTGCCGCCGCCGTGCAGCGCCACGAGCACCGCGGCAGGTCTCGTCGCGTCGTAGTTGGCAGGGACGTGGACCCTGTAACGGCGTTCGAGGCCGTTGTGACGCAAAGTGAAGATGTAATCGCCGGGTTTCCCGCTGCGCCCGCATGCCGCTCGTGGCCCTGCCACGTTTACAGGATTGGGTCGCTCAGACGCCGTACTCGATCGCGAGGATGACATAAGCGTGTTCGCCCTCTGGTGCATGTACGACGACTTCGTCGTCGAGGCGTTTGCCGAGCAGCGCGCGGGCGAGCGGCGCGTCCATGCTGATGTAGCCGGGCGCGACATCGAATTCGTCGGGACCGACGATGCGTGCGCGCAGTTCGCGCCCGTCGTCCGCCTCGAGCGTGACCCAGGCGCCGAAGAACACGCGCGTACGGTCGGACGGCGGCCGATCGACGACCACCATGCCCTCGAGCCGCTGGCGCAGAAAGCGTACGCGCCGGTCAATCTCGCGCAGGCGTCGCTTGCCGTAGGTGTACTCGGCATTTTCGGAGCGATCGCCCTGGGCCGCCGCTTCGGACACGGCCAGGGTGACCTGCGGGCGCTCGACCCGCCAGAGCTGTTCGAGCTCGGCCTTGAGGCGGGCGTGGCCCTCGGGGGTGACGAAGCGGGAACCGGGGGTCTCCCGGGGTCGGTAGCGGCTCATGGGGCGGGAATTCTCGGGTTTTTTGCGCCAGTTCTCACCTTGGCGCCCTCGCCGGCAGGGGAGTGTGTCCGGGCTCACAGTCTCCCCGTGGCGTCGGGACTAGCCTAGGCCCCATGTCCGCCCGGTACTACACGCATTTCGTGACCCCAGCCGGCGAGGTCCGGCAAGCGCATGAGTGGAGTGGCGTGATCGAGCTGGGCAGAGAGCTCGATCAGCGTGGCGGGACCGGCGAGCTCGCGCGGCTTCTGGCGCAGAGTTTCGAACTCGACTGCGAGGACATCAGGATACTGCACTGGGCGAGGCTTCATTGATTCGTTGAGATCCCCTGGCGGACTTCCTTCCCTTCATTGAAAGTCCGCATACTGCGACCCCGGTCCACAAGACTGGGGTCTTTTTTTTGCATTGGTGCCGGGCTTTCGGTATTCGGTTATTGGGGGCGTAGCCGGCCAATAACCGAATAACCGAAAACCCGGCACCACGTCTTCCCGGGGAAGGTCGTGCGATCGCTCAAGCCGCTCATCTGGGCTCTCGCTGTCCTCGCGTTTCTCGTGGGCGCGTACGCGTGGGCCGGTTACTGGCTGGCACCGCGCCTGATCCAGTCGAAGCTTCCGCCGGCCATTGCCACGGCGACCGGCCAGCACCTCGCGCTCGGTACGGTTGTCGTCAAGCCTTTCCAGCTTTCTGTGGACGTCGCGGATATCGTGCTCACCGAACCCGACGGCACTCCACTTCTCGGCGCGAAGCGGCTGTTCGTCGACGCGCAGCTCGCATCGATCTGGCGCGGCGGCGTGGTGCTGCGTGCCGTCGAACTCGATGAGCCCGCCGTCAATATCGTGCTGCGCCCCGACGGCAGCCTGAACCTGACCACCGCGCTCTCGTCGAAAACCCTCCGGTCGTCCGCGCAGGATGAACCGCAGAGCAAGCCCTTCCTCGTCAGCATCGCCGACATCCGGGTGAACGGCGGCGTGATCGACGCGGCCGATCTCAGGCGCGCGCGCGCCATCCACGAGCGCCTCGCGCCGATCAACGTGCGCGTGCAGAACTTCACGACCCTGGCGGGTGGTGAAGGCAGCTTCCATATCGTGGGCCGTGGTCAACGTGGCGCGTCGCTCACGCTCGACGGTCACGTCGCGGTGCAGCCCTTTGTGCTGGACGGCGAGCTCACGCTGCAAGAGCTCGCGGCACAGACCGCCTGGCAGCTCGCAGGCGAGTACGACCGCATCGCGCCGCCTGCGGGCGTGATCGACGTTAAGACCCGCTATCGCATCGCCTCCACGCCGGATGGCGTGCGCATCAATCTCGACTCCCTCGGCGTCGACGCGCGCGATCTTGCCCTGCGTGCGAGCGGCGCCGACAGCGACTGGATCAAGGTGGCGGCGTTGACGGCGAGCGGTGCCAGCGTGGACGTCCATGATTCGCTCGTGCGTCTGCCCGACATCCAGGTGAAAGGCCTCGATCTGCGCGCCTGGAGCAGCGCCGACGGCAAGATCAACCTTGCCGCACTCGCGCCGCTGAGCGCGGATGCGCCGGCCGCTCCGGCGCAAGGCCGTCGCAAGAACTGGCGCATCGAGGCGCCGCACCTTCGCCTCTCCGATTCCCGCGTCGAGTTCGAGGATCGCAAGACGCCTGCCCCGGTCCGGTACCTCCTCGCGCCGCTCGAACTCGACGTCGACGGCTACACCACCGATGCCGCGACAGTCAGGGTCGCACTGCGTTCAGGCTTCAATGATTCGGGGCGCATCGAGGTTGCGGGCGACTGGCGGCTCGACAACCCGGGCGGCGACTTCGAGATCGACGCGCAGAGGCTCCCCGTACCTTTCATCCAGCCATACCTCGAGCGCGCCACCGATCTGGTCCTGAGAAGTGGTGCGATTTCGGCGAAGGGCAAGCTCTCGGTGGCCCTGCCGACCGGTTCCGGCGCGAAGTTCGGGTTCACGGGCGGCACGACCCTGACGAATTTCCACAGCGTCGATCGCGATCTGCAGGAAGATTTCATCCGCTTCGGCAGTCTCACGCTCGGCGGCATCGACTACCGATCGTCGCCGGCATCGCTGCGAATTGGCGACGTGCTGGCGCGCAACGCCTATTTCAGGTTCGTGATCGCGCCTGACCAGTCAACGAACATTGGCGACGTGCTCTCGCCGCCGCGGCTGAGGAAGGGCGGGGGGCCGGCCGCCGCCGTCCTGCCCACGGAGGCCGCATCACCCGCACCGGCGCCGGCCGGGCGCGCCATGAAAATGCGCATCGACCGCGTGCGCCTCGTCGACAGCTCGACAAATTTCGCGGACCTCTCGATTCGTCCGAACTTCGCGACGGGCATCGAACAACTCGAGGGTACGTTGAGCGGCCTTTCGTCGGATCCGGCCACGCGTGCCGTAGTCGAGCTCGACGGCAAAATCGATCGTTACGCGCCGGTCGAGATTCGCGGTGAGGTCAATCTGCTGGCGGCGAGCCTCTACACGAACCTTTCCGCGAGCTTCAGCAATATCGAGCTGCCGACCTTCACGCCCTACTCCGGCAAGTTCATGGGCTACAAGATCGGGAAGGGCAAGCTCAATGCGAAGTTCGAGTACCTCGTCGAGAATCGCAAGCTCGACGCGAAGCACCATTTTCTGCTCGACCAGTTTACGCTCGGGGACAAGGTGGAGAGCGAGGACGCGATCCGCCTGCCGGTGAAGCTTGCGATCGCGCTGCTGAAGGACCGCAATGGCGTGATCGACATCGACCTGCCGGTGTCCGGCTCGCTCGACGATCCGCAGTTTCGCGTCGCCCCGCTCGTCTGGAAGGTGCTCAGGAATCTCCTCTTGAAGATCGTCACGGCGCCGTTCGCGCTGCTCGGCTCGCTGTTCGGCGCAGGCGAGGAGGTGCGCTTCGTCGACTTCGCGTTCGGTAGCGCGGCGCTCGATGCAACGGCGCGGGAGCGGCTCGCGAACGTCGGCAAGGCGCTCGTCGACCGGCCGCAGCTGAAGCTCGAGGTGCCGCTCGTCACGGACCCGCAGCAGGATCGCGCTGTGCTCATCGACCAGCGCTTCGACGCGCTGCTCGGTGGCGCCGCTACGCGCGCCCTGCGCGCGAGTGATCCCGCCGCCTACCAGAAAGTGCTCGACGACGCCTGGCGCGAGACGACGGGCGAGAAGCGCGCGCCACGACCCGAGCGGGACAAGGACGAGGACAAGGACGCGTGGATCATCCGCTGCATCGACGCGGGCGAGACTGCCCTGCGGAGCCATATCACCGTGGCGGACACCGACCTCGCGGAGCTCGCGAAGCAGCGAGCGGACTCGGTGCGCGACGCGCTCATTGCGACGACGGGGCTCGACCCGACCCGCGTGTTCGTCGTGACCGGAGCACCGGAAGAGGGCGCGACAAACGGAGTGCGCCTCGGGCTCAAGGTGGAGTGATCGCCCGTATACTGGCGCGATGCGAACGCTCATCACCTCCGTCGCGGTCACGGCATTGACTGCCTGCGCGGTGTCGACCCCGGCGCCCGCTCCGCAAACCTCCGCCACCGAAATCGCGCCGCCCGCGCCACCACGGCCGAGCGGCCTGCTGCTCGCCGGCTTCGACACGAACGTGCGGCCGCAGGACGACCTCTATTCTTTTGCCGGCGGCAAGTGGCTGCGCGATACAGCGATCCCGGAAGACCGCTCGAGCTGGGGCACGTTCGCGATCCTCGATGAGCGCGCCGAGCAAGACGTGCGCGCCATCGCGGAGGAGGCCGCGCAGCGCACCGATCACGCCCCGGGTTCCGACGGCCAGAAGATCGGGGACCTCTACGCGAGCTTCATGGACGAGCAGGCGATCGACAAGGCCGGTCTCGCGCCCCTCGAGCCGCGCTTCGCACTCATTCGCAGGATCCTGACGCACGCCGACGTCGTGCGCTTCCTCGGCGAGTCCCAGCGCGTGCTGCAGCGGGTGCCGCTCAACTACTACGTGTCGCAGGACTCGGGCGATGCCACGCGTTACATCGGCACTCTCTCGCAGGGCGGGCTCTCGATGCCCGACCGCGACTATTACCTGAAACAGGACAAGACCAACGCGGCCTTCCGCAAGCAGCACCTCGCCTACATCGGGCAGATGCTCACGCTCGCCGGCGCGCGAAGCGTCGCCGCGCGCGCCCAGCGCATTGCGTTCCTCGAGACTGCAATCGCGGCGATCCAGTGGTCCAGGGTGCAGAACCGCGACCCGATTGCGACCTACAACAGGAAGACACCCGCGGAGCTTGCGACGCTGGCGCCATCCTTTGACTGGGCGGGCTTTTTCCAGGCTGCCGGGGTGCCGGCAGCCACGGTTGACGTCAACCAGCCCACTTTCGTGCAGGCATTCGCGCAGCTGCTCGCCGACACGCCGGTCGCGACCTGGCGCGAGTATTTCTTCTTCCAGCTGCTCGACGTCTCGGCGCCGTACCTCGCGAAGCCTTTCGCGACCGCGCACTTCGATTTTCACAGCAAGGTGCTGCAGGGCGTCGAGGAGCAGCCGGCGCGCTGGAAGCGCGGCGTCGCGCTGCTCGACGCGCAGGTGGGCCAGCTGGTCGGCAAGGAGTACGTGGCGCGGCATTTCCGGCCGGAATCGCAAGCGCGGATCCGGGAGCTCGTTGCAAACCTGATGGCCGCGTTCGACCAGTCGATCGACACACTCGAATGGATGAGCCCGGCAACGCGCACCGCCGCGAAGGTGAAACTCGCGAAGTTCTCGGTGAAGGTCGGCTACCCCGACAAATGGCAGGACTACAGCGCGCTCACCATCGCACGTGACGATCTTTACGGCAATGTGCAGCGCTCGACCGGGTACGAGTTCAACCGCGACCTAGCGAAACTCGGCGCGCCGATCGATCGCAGCGAATGGCTGATGACACCGCAGACCGTCAACGCCTATTACAACCCGGCGATGAACGAGATCGTGTTCCCGGCAGCGATCCTGCAACCACCGTACTTCGATGCCGCCATCGACGACGCGGTCAACTACGGCGGAATCGGTGGCGTGATCGGTCACGAAATCAGCCACGGCTTCGATGACTCGGGCCGCCAGTACGACGGTGACGGAAATCTGCGCGACTGGTGGACAGCCGACGACGCGGCGCGCTTCAAGGCGCTCGCGGACAGGCTGGTGGCCCAGTACGACGCCTACACGGTGCTCGACGGGGAGCACCTGAACGGGCGCCTTACCCTCGGCGAGAACATCGGCGATCTTTCCGGACTGGCGGTCGCGTATCGCGCGTACCAGCTTGCGCTCGGCGGCAAGCCCGCGCCGGTGATCGACGGCTACACCGGCGCACAGCGCTTCTATCTCGGCTGGTCCCAGAGCTGGCGCTGGAAATACCGGGACAACAACCTGCGCATGCGACTCGTCACCGACCCGCACAGCCCCGCGCGGTTTCGCGTCGATGGCGTGGTGACGAACCTCGAGGGGTTCTACGCCGTCTTTGGCGTCGACGTGGGCGACAAGCTGTATCGGACGCCGGCGGATCGTGTGAAAATCTGGTAGCGGATCCATTTCGGGACAGGGAGCACACCCATGCGGGCACTGAAACACCTCTTCGTCGCGGCTGTCGCACTGGCGCTCTCAGGGTGCGGCTACAACTCGCTGCAATCGCAGGACGAGGCGGTGAAATCCGCCTGGTCCGAGGTCGTGAACCAGTACCAGCGGCGCGCCGATCTGGTGCCGAATCTCGTCGCGACCGTGAAGGGCTTCGCGCAGCAGGAGCAGACCGTGCTGCTCGGCGTCACCGAAGCGCGCGCGAAAGTCGGCTCGATCCAGGTGACCCCCGAGTTGCTCGACAACCCGGCGGCGCTCGCGAAGTTCCAGGCGGCGCAGGGTGAGCTCACCACGGCGCTGAAGAGCCTGCTCGCGGTCACCGAGAACTACCCCGAACTGAAGTCGAACACGAACTTCCTCGAACTGCAGGCGCAGCTCGAGGGCACCGAGAACCGTATTGCGGTGGCGCGCAATCGCTACATCGCTGCGGTACAGCAGTTCAACACGACCGTGCGCTCGTTCCCGACGAACCTCACCGCGATGCTCTTCAAGTTCAAGTTGAAACCGAATTTCACCGTCGAGAACGAAGCGGAGATCGCGAAGCCGCCCGCGGTCGATTTCGGCGCAGCAACGCCCATGCTGCCCACGACTTGAGGGCGCAGACCGGATCGTCATGAAGAGCTGGCGCCTGATCGCTGCGCGCGGCGTGCTGGCGCTCGCGCTCGCGCTAGTGGCTACCGGCGCGGGCGCGCAGGATCTGCAGGCCGTCCCGCCGCTCACCGCGCGCGTCACCGACACGACCGGCACCCTCACGGCAGAGCAGAAGTCGGCGCTCGAGGGGAAACTCGCGGCGCTCGAGCGCGAGAAGGGCGCGCAGGTCGCAGTGCTCATCGTCCCGACCACGCAGCCGGAAGACATCGCGCAGTACTCGATCCGTGTGGTCGACGCCTGGAAGCTCGGGCGCGCGCAGCCCGACGACGGCGTGCTGCTGCTCGTCGCGAAGGACGACCGGCAGCTGCGCATCGAAGTCGGCTATGGCCTCGAAGGGGCGCTGCCCGACGCGATCACGAGCCGCATCATCCGGGAAACCATCACGCCACGCTTTCGGCAGAGCGACTACTACGGCGGCATCGACGCCGGCGTCGACCGCATGATCGCCGTGATCCGCGGCGAGGCGCTGCCGCCGCCCGACGAGCGCTGGCAGGGCGAAGGCATCGTGGGTCGCGGCGCCCAGCTTCTGCCGATGCTGTTCTTCGGCGTGCTGATCTTCTCCGGCATCCTGCGCGCCATCTTCGGTCGCGTCTTCGGTTCCCTGCTGACCGGCGGCGCCATCGGCGCGCTTGTTTACGTCGTGCTCGCAGCGCTCGGGGTCTCCATCGTGGCGGGAGTGGGCGCGTGGCTCCTGTCGCTGTTCCTGTCTGCGCTCGGCGGCGGCAAGTGGTCGAGCGGGCCGCGCCACGGTGGCTGGGGTGGCGGCTGGGGCGGAGGCGGCTTCGGCGGCGGTGGTGGTCTCGGCGGCGGCGGCTTCA